>Ga0153947_1000086_pt1 | contig 39670 bp, 46 predicted proteins | sample TSNJ031MetaG_FD_104697 | JGI IMG/M metagenome (GOLD analysis project Ga0153947, IMG submission 104697) | Attine ant fungus gardens microbial communities from New Jersey, USA - TSNJ031 MetaG | ecosystem: Host-associated > Fungi > Mycelium > Unclassified | place: USA: New Jersey, Wharton State... | reverse complement strand
TGTGCTCCCGAATGCGCAATAGCGGTATCAAACAGATTAGCTTAATCCACAAATGCGCAATTGCCATCAAAGAAAATACACGTGGCGGATAGGTCAAAACTACCCGCCGCGCTTCTTAATTATTCATAGATTCATATGAAAAGTCAGAGGGCACCTGATAATCACTCGGCAGGTCATCATATTTTAGTGTAAAACCTGATATTCCGTCTCGAACCTCGTAGGTTGTTTCCATTTCAACTTTCTCCGTTTTGCTGTTTCCTGAATCGGTGCTTGATGCAGAATCTTCTTGCTCCATTGCACTGCTGTTGCTAACTGTTTCATTGGATGCCCGGCCAGCTTCCTGATTTACCTGTGATGAACAACCACAGATGATAATGGTAAGTAAATGTATCAGCGCAATAATTCGAATTCTTTTCATGTCATCACCGTCCTTTTCAGCGTATTTTAATTGAGGTTTGTAAAGAAACCACCCATCTGCTCATACTCGAGAATAAAGTATCTGCCATCCTCACCTTGATCCATGGCACGAATCTGTTCCATTTCTTCATCTGATCGGTATTTTCTGCGTTCTATCCGATGAATAAGTCAATTATCATGCCCGAAAGAAACGCAAACCCCATACTGAATAAAATGTATAGTACAAATCGTTTCAGGCCGAGAACGATTTTCATAGCTCCCAAATTCGTTATTTTGGTAGCCGGACCGGTAATCATAAAAGCTGTCGCTGATCCCATGCTCATGCCGGATGCGAGCCACCCTTGGAGCAGCGGAATTGTCCCACCACCGCAGACGTAAAGCGGAACACCGATAGTCGCTGCCATCAATACACCAAACGCCTGATTGTTGCCAAATATACGCACCATCAGATCCTCCGGCACATACCGCTGAAATATGGCAGAGAGAGCAACGCCAATCAGAAAATAAAGTCCCGTAGCCTTGACATTACGCCAGATGTTTTTTAACAGCCGGAGGAATAGATTGGGATCTGTGTCACGGCTGTTTGGTTCAGAAAAGCCGGTAAAATTGAAATAACTCTTTCCTTTTTTTGTATAGAAAAAGTGAACGCATAGCCCAGCGGCAATTCCGCAAAGAAAACAGGATACAATGCGGATAATGAGCGCCGTAGGCCCTAAAGCGGCGCTGTAAATGATAAGCTGGGGATTGAGCAGTATAGAGCTCATCATAAACGCCGCCAGCCAGTCGTCTTTCATTCCTTTGCCTGAAAATGACGCAGCAATAGGAATTGTGCCGTACATACACAAGGGAGAAGCGATGCCAATAGCGCTGGCTGGGATTGTCCCAAACACTCCCAGCTTTTTCCCTCGCAAGGCGTCGAACAGCTGGTTGATCCGCGCCTTGCCGAACACCGAGATTACCGAGCCAATAACAATACCAATCGCCCAATAGCCGATAATCTGTCGGAATTGAATATCAAAATAATACCAAAGGTATATGAATTCCCGCCGCAAAATGTCCAGCATAGGCCCCACCTCCTTGTTTTTCTATGTTTCACATTGCAAATCGCTATGCTCCTGAACTTGGCAGGATAAAAAGTATTGTTCCTCAAGAGGAATCCACTTGTCCTTAAAAAGGGCGGAGTGAGCGTTGCCGTTGCGCCTGTGGATTCTCCGAAGCTGTTCTTCTGGCTGGACAGACAGAAATATCCGCAAATCATAGTAGTCTCTCGTCTCTCAATGCCGGGTGGCAGGAATAGGAGCCTTCTATGATAGTAACGGCATTGACCGGCACCGAAACCGCTTCTGCAAAGGCTTGCTTCTGGCAATCGTATGGCCGATAAGCAAAATCTTTGTTTCGTCTAAGCGGCAATAGGACTTCTTCTAAAAACCGCTCATAATCCACATTGCCGCCGGGTTCTTTCAGCCGTTTCGAGGTACGCTGCTCCAGGCGAAGGAAAAAATGATCCATATGAATGACATTGCAGAGAATCACTCCTTGCAGGCACGTCGCAAGCGTGGTTTTTCCTGCGGCGCACCTGCCATCAATGGCAATTAGTAAATGGGGCTTCCCCCGTTTTAGAGGCTCAATCTTCCGCAAAACGGATTGTATTATTTCCTCCATAGTTTAGCTTTCGATTGCGGTTTTCGCCGTCTGCGGATTCTGTGTAAATTGTACTAGTTTCGCTTTGTTCAAAGCGATCATAACCGCCGGGATAAGAACAAGCTGCAGCATAATTCCGGGGATCGCGTTCAGGAATGCGCCTGCCATGAACAACTGCCATGTAAAGGCTTCACCCGCCACACCAGTCATCAGTACACGAGCGACGCCCCATACGATTCTTCCGGCAAACATTGCGACAACCATAGAGCAGTAGAGTGAAAATACGCATTTCCACTTTGAGCGGCTGTACAGCAGACCGATAGCAAATCCATATGTCGCCAACTCAAACGCCATTGCGATACCCAACGGAAAAAGGACAGGCATACCAAATATCAGGTAGCGAAGCGGCGGCAGAATAAACCCGATGCCCAAACCATACTGCCAGCCGCATATCAGACCGCACAGAAGTACGGGAATGTGCATGGGGAGCAGCATATTGCCAAACTGCTGGATTTGCCCTGTAAGTAAGGGCAGAACAAGACCAATAGCCATGAACATAGCGGCTAGGGGCTGAATACTAGGCGTGTCCCGTGCTTTTGCCCAAAATTTTGATGGATTTTGGGTGCGGAGGATGCAGGCGGGCTGGCGCCCGGCAAGGACGGCAAGCCCAAAAGACACAAAATATGGCAAAATGACGGGTGCGAATAGTTTTCAAACAGTCCCTAAGGTCAGGTTTTTTATTGCGTTATTTTTCATGACATACCTCCTGCTATTTTGCGAATCAATCATCAATCATCAATGCTCACCAGCTCATATGTCCGGCTGCCGAATCCTATCTGCTCCGCATGTTCGAGCGTATGGAGGCCGTTCCTGGCTTCTATCCGTTCAATCAGCTCAGCACCGTCATCGGAGGCGTAAATCAAATCGATACATGCCTGATCCAATGCCACCGGGTCAGTCGAAGCCAAAATGCCGATATCGTGCATATCTGGTTCAGCGGGATTGCCGTTACAGTCGCAGTCCACAGAAAGGCGGTTCATGACGTTGATATACACAATCTGCTCCCCATTACCAAGGTAATCGTAAACCGACTTGCTCGCCTCAGCCATGGACTCCAGAAAAGCGTCTTGCTCGCCGCCCCAGGGACTTGTCTTACTCTGCCCGGCGCTATGTATCCAACACTTTCCCTCGCTGGAACCCGTGCCGATGGAGGTGTTTTTAATTGCGCCGCCGAACCCGGCCATAGCGTGTCCTTTGAAATGGGAAAGAACGAGATAGGAATCATAATCGGCAAAGCTCGCACCGACAAAATTCTCCGTCAGCTGCGTGCCGCCCACTACCGGGATGCTCATGGAACCGTTGGCATCCTGAATATCCACATCCGCAATCGCAGTAAAGCCATGATCCTCAGCCACTTGCATATGCATAGCGGTTTCGGCGCGGGAACCGCCATAAGCAGTGTTGCATTCAACGATGGTTCCATCAACCAACTGCACAAGATCTTTAATCAATTCCGGCCTGAGATAGTTGCTGTTCGGCGGCTCTCCGGTCGTAAGCTTGACAGCCACATTGCCGGTGGGCGTCCAGCCCAAAGCCTCATAAACGGCCATAAGGCCTTCCGGGGAAATATCTGTGGTCATGAACACAACAGATGATCCGTTGGGAGACTGTGCTTCGTCGTCTGGAGATTCACTTTCGGTCGACGGGGTAGCCTCTTCGGTCGGAGCCGGTTCGCTGCTCTGGGTTGGAGCATCGCTTTCAGACGGGGGCTGCGCCGCCTGTCCACACCCAGCAAATAGCAGAGTCATCATCATGACACTCAGTAGTAGTGCTGCAAGTTTCCTTTTCATTGGGGTATCCTCCTAAAGTTTTATTCCTTATCCTTCTTCAAAGAAGAAGGCAAAAGGTTCATTTATTCTTACATTTGTTTTTCCCAGAAAGTCACGGCATCGTCAAGCCAGCCTTCGGCTATTGTCCCGATTCCCAAGCCGAACCCATGGCCGAGATTCGGATAGCTGTGAAACTCGGTATCAATCCCGACGGCCTTCAGGGCATTGATGCGCCGCTCCATAGCGCGCCAGCTTGCAATGCCGTCATTTTCTCCCACACACACATAGGTGGGCGGGTCGTTTTCGGTATACTCAGAATGACCGGTGTACTGCATGATGACCGCGCCCGCCTGCGGCAAATCGTCTCCGCCAAAGGCTGCCGGGCCGTGGGAACCGAGATATGCCGCCATCCTCGCGCCCGCCGAACCGCCCCATAGGGAGTAGCAATCTATATCTACTTCAAGCTCGTCCGCATGTTCAAAGATAAAGCTGATGGCCCTTGCCAGGTCTTCACATGCTGTCTGCGCACCGGGGCGATAAATCAGGGCAAATGCATTATAACCCTTTTTAGATATTTCCAAGGCGTGGGGGAAGCTGTCATGCATCGCGCCGACAAAAGCAAAACCACCGCCAGCATTGCACACAGCGAATTTCTCGCCGGGGTTTCCCTTGAAGAAAAACAATCCTGTATCTTCTTTGGCCGGATCAGCCGCCTTTTCCTCGTCTGTGTAAATGTCATAGAAGATTGTGTTTCCTGCCTCGGCATGGCTTTTCATGTAATTTGCGATTTCCACCGTCTTATCCGCAGCGATGTTGCCATACCATGTCAAGCTAAGTTCTCCCAGCGTATTTCCGCTGTAATATCCGGTATCCGCCGGAAAAATCAGGCGGCCATAATCTCCGAAAGCAGAGTCGTCAATCACCTCCGATATTTTCGTATTCGCAGTATATGGTTCATTCATATTCTGGCTTGACTGCACCATCTCTGTGTTCCAGAATAGGCGCAGTCCATTATAGGTGTATTCCATTGCGGCAGCTCCATCATGCGAATAGCCTTCCTTAGCGTGGTAGGCAAAATTCCCGTTCCTCTCGTTTGTGCTCTCCGTGAAATATGGAGAATTTCGCATCAGATCCACTCTGTTCTCATCATATTCATAGGAAAAGTCTGCAGTTCCGGTGATGACCCACACAAAATAGTCATCTTGATCGTGATTTTCAGCCGCGGCAAAGATGTTTTGCTCATCCAGCGAGGTACCGCAGCTCATAGGCAAAAAATACCGGAAATAGTCTAACCCATACTGGAAGGTGCGCCACGTTGCCACAGAGCCCATGGAAAACCCGCCGAAACCCCGGTGGTCGCGAGAACCCATCAAGTCTTCCGGCGAGGGGCTTTCAGCATAACTTGAATAAGTGCTTTCTACTGCCGGAATGAGGTCATTTAAGAGTTCATTGTGATAATTCCGGCAGAGTTCAAGCGCCAGGCCGAAACTTGCGCTGTCCTCCGGGCTTTCGTTATTATAGGTGGGGCATACAATAATCAGCGGTTCAACCGCTCCGTCTGCGATCGCGTTGTCAATCACATTTTTGAAAGCGGAAGGACTGCCCGGCGTTCCGAGTGTTGTTGTTTCATTGCCCCATCCGCCATGCATCAGGTAAAACACATTGTATTGCCGATCTTCGCTGTACCCATACGGGAGATAGACAATAGCCCGCTTTTCAATCTGCTGCGTTTTTTGCTCGTATGTTTTAGATTCGTAGGTGTCAAGTGTAGCTCAACAAGCGTTCCTTGTTGCACTGCGGAGGAAAAGTATGCCTCCGGAATAGCCTCCTCGCTTTCCTCTGGTTTGGTTGTTTCAATGCTTGAAGTAGGTGCGGTTTCTTCCAGCGCTGACGAATTTTCCGCTGAGGCGCGGTTGTTCGCTGAACACCCTGACAGAAGCGTTATCACCAACAACAAACATGTAACAATGTTCATTTTTCTGTTCATCATGACCCGCCTACTTCCTTGTCTTTCATCTTGAGGCTGCTTTTTGCCACTTGGAAACCTTTTGCCGCATAATGCGCGATACAGGCAAATAAGCCCATAGTCGCAATGTAGTCTATGAAAAATAACCAGACTGGCGCATCGTAATCGAAAAATGTGAACTGAATCACAAGGAACAGCTTTTCCCACATACGCCATGTCAAAAAAGCGTAAATCCCACGTAAGGCTACCGACGCTGCGAGAACTCTTGCTATAACTGTGGTGGCAAATGACCTTCGTCTGGCTTTCGATGGTTGTTTTTTCCGCGTAATCCGACCTGCCATTCCAAGCACCATGCCCCAGTACATACCCAAATGCACCGACATCAGCAGGAACCCCCACGATGTGGACACCATATGTATCGGTCGGCCTATGGCAGACAGGCGGAGGCCAAAGAATGAGAACACTTCACGAGAGAGCATAATGCCGCTGGCAATCATGCCGAGCATGGCAATCAACAGAAGAATATTGACGGTACCCTATTCAATCATCCACAATCTCCTTAGTTTTTTGCCCTTGCCGTCAACATTTCCACAAGTCCGGGGTCTTGGTGGGAGAAGAATAGGCTCTCACCGCCGTTAAGCGTAGCAATCGCCTGCATATCCTCATCGCTTAAAGCAAAGCCGAATACATCCAGATTTTCAGCCATGCGCTCCTTGTGAGTACTCTTAGGAATAACGATGACATCCAATTGGAGCAGATACCGCAAGGCTACCTGCGCCACTGATTTCCCATGCTTCCCGCCAATACCTGCAAGGGTTTCATTTGAGAACAGGTTGTTTCTTCCTTCCGCAAACGGTCCCCATGACTCAATCTGCACGCCATATTTTTTCATGATTTCACGCGCTTTGGTCTGTTGCTGGAATACATGGGTTTCCACTTGATTGACCGCCGGGACGATTTCATTGAACTGAATCAGGTCAATTAACCGGTCAGGGTAGAAGTTGCTGACGCCAATGGCCCTCAGTTTGCCGTTTTTATATGCGTCGGTCATAGCACGATATGTTCCGTAATAGTCGCCGAAGGGCTGGTGGATGAGCATCAGGTCGATGTAGTCAGTGTTGAGTTTTCTCAGCGATTCGTCAATGGAAGCCGCCGCCTTTTCGTATCCGGCATTTGATATCCATACCTTAGTGGTGAGAAACAAATCATCGCGGTTAACACCGCAATTAGCCACTGCGCGTCCAACGCCTTCTTCATTCATATATGCCTGTGCTGTGTCGATGGAGCGGTAACCCACTTCAATGGCGTCACGAACGCAGCGCTCACACTCATCCGACGTTACCTGATATACGCCATAACCCAGTTTGGGCATTTTTACTCCGTTGTTCAAAATGATTGTGTCCATTACAAATTCCTCCGTTTAATATTTATTTTTAATCTAAAAACACTCATGTAAAATCTCTAAAATCTCTCCCCGTGTCATTCGCTTATAGCTGCCGGGGGAGATGTTGCAGGAATCGGCGATGGGTTTTAGCAAGCTCTCATCGGTAACTCCCATTTCCCGCAATGTAGTGGGAAGCCCGATTTCCTTGATAAAATCTGCCAGCGCTTCTACACCCAATGTAGCCAATTCTTTCTCTGATTTACCCTCTGAGGGAATTCCCCACACCCGCTGCGCAAAGTACGCGAACTTTTTTAATCCGTAAGAGTACACCCGACGGTAATAAGATGGGGTGATAACCGCCAAGCCGCAGCCGTGGTTGCAGTCCGTATATGCTCCAAGCTGATGTTCAATCTGATGCACCTGAAAATCTGTCTTTTTGCCCAGCTTGATGATCCGGTTTTCCGCCATGGCAGAGGTCCACATCAGATTACTTCGTGCGGTGTAATCTTTTGGTTCTCGTATGGCGGCACGGAGGTCACGGATGACGCTTCTCATCAGCGCCTCCGAGATATCATCCGATACATTGTCCCCGTCCGGCCCGCTAAAATAAGTCTCCACGATGTGGCTTAGAATATCAAAGCCTCCGGAAATCATCTGCTGTTTTGGCACGCTGAACGTGTAGGTCGGATCGAGGAAGGCGAATTTGGGTGCGCAGCCAATATAATCGCGTCCGGTCTTGATCTTTTTATCCTGATGGGTAATCACCGCACCGCCGTTCATTTCACTTCCACTTCCTGCCGCTGTAACGATGGACAGCACCGGCAGAGGTTCAAAATCCAGAACGCCAAAACGCCCCCAAAACCGCGCCCATACATCCCCCTTGGTAATCGATGCCATAGACACCGCCTTGCAGCAATCGATGACGGAGCCGCCGCCCACCGCAAGAATCATGTCCACCGTATGCTCCCTGCATAGCGCCGCACCTTCCATAACCTTTTGATAGGTTGGGTTTGGCATAATGCCGGGAAATTCAATTACTGTTTTTCCGATGTGATCCAAAATACCAATCACCTCATCGTATATACCGTTTTGCTTGATAGCGCCTTGTCCGTAAGCGAGCAGGACGGTATTTCCGAATTCGGAAGCCGCGCAGGATAGATACTCTTTGACACAACCCTTGCCGAAGCATACCTTGGTCTCGTTTTGAAAGATAAAGTTATTCATAAATAACCGCCTCCCTATAAAGTATAGCGAGTAATATAGGCTCCTGGAAGTTTCGATTTGGAAGAGAGCATATACCAAAAGGTAAAAGCAAGAATACGGACATGAAAAAAAAGGTCGGACGGCTAAACCATTCACACCCTCTTCATTATTCATTTTCTTCCAATCCCTGTGTCTGTCCAACTGCCCACAGGAACCGCCGTATTGTATCGGTTGGCTCCGGTGAGTGGAGCAGACCGAAAGGAATCACATAATCCCACTCTACAGGCAACACCTTAATCAGCGGATGAACGCCTTCCCAATAGGGCATTGCCATCAGGATATGATTGCTGTTTTCACATTGATTGAATACGCTTGCCTGATAAAACGAGAAATCCGTAATTCTGATTTTAGGATGCTTCTGCCATAGGTAATCGCGGAGGGCATCAATATATATGTATTTCCCCCGCTCCAAAAGCATCAGAGTTTCGCCATGTAAATCTTTTACTTGCAGCTTCTTCTTTGCCGCCAGTGGGTGGTGGATGGACACTGCGCAGCAGATGGGCTCCTGCGAAAGCACGAGGCCACTGCATTTCCTGATTTTAAGCACGAGGTCATCAAAAATCCCAGCAACCACATCGATATTCTGTCCTAGATTCATCAGTATTTCTCGTGCGTTTTCCGGCGTGTTTTCAAAGGGAACCATTTGAATTTTGATGTCGGGAACAAGTTCCACAATCTTTGGCCAGAGGTCAATCAGAAAGCGGGTGGGCGTAATAAGGGACATTCCTACGCGGACTGTCTTCCGGACCTCATCCGAAAGCATGGTTTGCCTTGCGCGTCCCAACGCGTCCTGTGAATATTGAATGATGTACTTTGCGTCATGGTAGATCGATTGCCCGGCTTTGGTCAGCGTTATGCCCCGTGGCGTTCGATGAAATAGCGGCACACCCAATTCTTCCTCTAAGAGATTAATCTGCTTAATTAACGCCGTAGGGGTTACATATAGGTGGTCAGCCGCCTTGGAAAAACTCCCCGAATCAGCCACTTGAATAAATGTTTTCAGATGTTTGTCGTACATATTTCACCTCCTGACTAACATCAGTAGATTGATACAGTTTAAGTTCTAGTCATCACTGGTTCGACACTCAAACCAGAAGGTTGTCAGCCCGTCTTCGCAGGTCACGCCATAAGGCATATCGTGCGCCTTCAGAAAGGTACTGACTATGGAAAGACCGATGCCGGTGCCTGTTTTGCGTCCGCCTTGGTGCTGGCTGCGCTGATATCTCTCCCAGATCACTTCCCGTTCTTCCTCTGGGATCGGTTCGCCGGGATTCACCACGGAAACCCGGACTTTTCTCTCTCCGGCGTCCGTAATCATAACAGAAATTGTGCCGCCGTCAGCGGTATGGTTGATGGCATTGTAAAGCAGGTTACACAGCACCTGCGCTATTTTAAGAGCATCCACATTAACCGGAATATCGTTTCGTATCGATTCAATCCGAATACTGATTTGATGCTCGGCAGCTCCCTGTTCACAATGCGTAACTTCGGATTCCACGATATCCCAAAGGTTGTATGCGTCTTTTTTCAATTTCACAAAACCGGCCTGAAGCTGAGAATAGTCCATAATGTCGCTAACCATTTCGCTCATGCGTCCGGCTTGAAGTAATCCTTATCCTTCTTCGTGTAGAAAAAGTGGACGCTCAATCCGGCGGCGATACCACAGACAAAGCAAGACATAATGCGAATTGTCACCGCCACAGGCCCCAAAGCAACGCTGTAAATGATAAGCTGTGGATTAAGCAATTATGTATTTTTGCTGTATAAAAAAGTGCAGCCTATATCATAAACAGATAGAATTTTTTTTGTTGCCTATTTCTTTTCTATGGGTTCGCCGTAAGCTCACATAATCAATGCAGACAACATTGCCTTCTTCAGTGGATTTGTCCTGATAAGAGGCTGGAAGCTCAAACAAAGCAATTTTCATAACCTTCTCGCGGGCTATTGCTCAGCAACCGTGAGAACTTCAATTTCCTGCAAATAGTTAAAAATATGTACCATCACTTCCTCGAAGTGTCCTCCGCTAAATCCGTGTCCGGCACCACTGATTATAAACAGATCGGCATTTTCATAGACTTCAACCGCTTTTTCAGAATAAGAAACATCAACAACGGAATCCTCGTCTCCATGCAGAAGCATAACAGGTTTTTTAAAGTTTCCTATTTCGCTGTAGGCATCATAATTCCAGATATCCTCTAAATAGATTCGTCCGGCGGTAATCCAGCCGAGAGAATAAGTGTCCGGTATTTCCTCCGGTGAATCAAATTGTCCATATACGGCGTCGGTGATTACAAAAGCCGGATAGAGTAAAACCATACCTGCAATTTTATCTTCATGCCTTGCGGCAGTAATGGCTGAAACCACTCCCCCCTGGCTGGAACCGAGCAGGATGATTTTGTCACGATCTACAAAGTCCCATGTCCCAGCCGCTTCCAATACAAACTCCAAATCGGACACTTCGGTCATTACGGACATTTCGGTTGTGGAACCGCCGCTTCGACTGCTGGAACTTCCTCCATAAAAATCAAAACAATAGGTGGCTATACCGCAAGATGCCAATTGCTCGGCATAAGCCGTCCCATTACTGTACGACCCACCAAGTCCGTGAGAATAGATAACCAGCGGAACCTTTGCCCCATCCGTTTTCGGAATATAAGCAACTCCGTAAAGGTCACGTCCGTTACTTTCCACCATGATTTCCGTTGTCTCATATTCATAAACAGGTGAACTGCCAAATTCCATGATTTCCGACTCCTTTTCCTGATTCACTTCCGGCGTAGCGGCAGAGGGAGCGGGAGAGGGCGAGGGAGTCGAATCTGACCCGTTGTCTATACTCTCACCGGATGCCATGTCCGAAACAACAGAACATGCCGAAAAGGAAAACAATATTAAAAAACAAACAATACAGGTGCATATTCTCTTTCCTGTCTTCATAATGCTGCACTCCATTCTTCCAGTTCTTTTTCCGGCTTGAGCATCTTACCGAACGGCTGCGGACTGAACTGAATATCCACTTTATTTTTCACACTTACTCCTATGATAATCTATCGTTGGTTCCATTAATTGTTCCATTCAGCGATCAGTCTGGTTGTTCGCATCCATTATTTCTTGGAGAGAGATGTGTTCGTTACGGTAGCGCGCATTAGGGTTTTTGTCCGCAAGCTTCAACTTAATCGCCTTTTGCGGGCAATTGTGCGCACAAGCCAGACAGAATTCGCAGGTACTCTGTCGGCGTTTTGCAAGCCCATCCTCCAGGTAAAAATTGCTGACCGGACACACTTTTTCGCAAATCCCGCATCCGCTGCACGCATCTGTCACGTCAATCTGGCTGCCGTTGTTGAAACCAGGAGCCACTTTATTCATCGCAGTAACCGATTTGTGCTTCATACGCTCAGTCCTAGTGGCTTTTGGAATTTCCCGCTTCTGTTCGGTGATTGCCTGAAGCTGTTCCTTTATCTGCTCATCTAAATTCTTGTCTATGGCCATTTCTTCAGTCATATCGAACACGGGCAGGTAGTTATCCACCATCTTTACCGTGCCAATGTAGTCCACGGAAACACCGTTCTTTTTTGCAATCTTTGCGCAAAACTCCGGCGAATCGCTGTGATCGTGACCGTAGGTTATAATCATGTAAAAATAGTTTGTCTTGAAGGTAGATTCCTCCAAAAATCGTTCTACAATTTTCGGAAATGTCGCCGCATAGTCCGGGAAAACAATTCCAATGATATCGTCCTCAAAACTGCGTTTGTCGGTGTGCATCACCTGCGGAATGCTGATTGGATTTACATCCAGTTTCTTTGCCACATACAGGCTGTTGCCAGTGGCTGTAAAATAAAATACCATAATATGTCTCCTTAAGCTAATTTATTCTCATTGATAAGAGGCCTGATAAATCGCTATGCAATCCTCATCACTTAGCGGACAGGATCATTCGAGAAATTCCCACCAAGGGTGTTTCGGGCATTCTGAAACATTTTGAGAAACTCTTCTGGGGAGATTCTATACCTCTTGTTGTGCTTATATCGGTTCTTATGCATCTATATCACTCATGGCGATGAGCCTTTCCACACTTTCCGGCTCATAATGGGAGAAAAACAGTGTCTTCCCTTCATCCAAAGACAAGATTGCATCCATTTCTTCTTCATTCAATGTAAAGTCAAATATATTCAGATTCTGAGCCATCCGCTCCACATGAGAAGACTTTGGAATCAGGGCAACGCCCCTTTGAATCAGATAACGAAGAGCCGTCTGGGCAGCAGTTTTACTGTGCCGCTCTCCAATTCTGGTCAGCACCGGATTGGTAAACATGTTTTTCTGTCCCTCGGCAAAGGGTGCCCAGGACATATGCACAACGTCATATTGCTCCATATACTTGTGAGCCTCCTGTTGTTGATAGAACACATGAGTCTCCACCTGATTTACCATGGGCGGAATATCCGTAAAGCGGCATAAGTCAATCAGCCGGTCCGGATAGAAATTGGATACGCCGATAGCACGAAGTTTACCTTCTTTATAAGCTTCCTCCATGGCCCGGTATGCGCCATAGTAATCGCCAAAGGGCTGATGAATAAGCATCAAATCGACGTAATCGCTCTGCAGGCGTTCCAGAGACCGTTCGATAGCCGCCATGGCTTTTTCATAGCCATGGTTGGAAAGCCAGAGCTTTGTGGTGACGAAGAACTCCTCTCTGGGCAAGCCGCTCTTCTTCAGAGCGTTTCCCACCGCCGCTTCGTTGAAATACCCCTGTGCCGTATCAATGGAACGATAACCGGCTCTGATGGCCTCCAGCACACATTTTTCCGTTTCCTCTGCAGGAATCTGAAAGACTCCATATCCCAAAACAGGCATCTTGACATCGTTTCTTAAAGAAATAAACTCCATAATAAGACCTCCATTTTAATTGCGGCTGCCCCCGCCTTTTTATAAAGAAATTTTACCGCCTTTTTCAAAATAAGTACAATACTAGTTTCGGAATGTGCTATACTGTAGATGAATAGTGAAAGGAGGTTCACCTATGATTGAATTATACGAATTAGAGCAGCTATTAGCGTTTGCTCAATATGGCACACTCTCAAAAGCGGCGGAGGAAATGAACCTATCACAGCCCTCTCTGACCAGAACTATGCAGCACATTGAAGATGAATTCCGTGTCTCTCTCTTTCTGCGGAGCAAAAACAGGATCGAACTGAATGAAAACGGCAAGTTAGCGGTGGACTATACGAAAAAAGTATTTGACGATATGAAAGATATGGTGGAGCAAGTACGCGCCCATGACCGCAGGAGGCGTACGATTACTGTGGCATCCTATGCCCCAGCACCTCTTTGGGATATTCCGCGGATTTTCTCTGACTATTATCCGGAGATGACTGTTTCTACGGAAATTAAAAACTTGGAGCAGATCCGTCTCGGATTGAAAGAGGGAATTTATCAGTTTGCCTTTTTACCTGAAATGCTGGATAGTCCTGATTACATCAGCTTTCCAGCCATGAAGGAGCATTTGTACTTTGCTTTTGCACCCGATCATGCTCTTGCCCAAGAAAAGGAATTATATTTTAAGGATGCGGATGGATTTAATTTCCTGCTGCGGTCAGATATTGGTTTTTGGGATTTGCTCTGCCGGAAGAAGATGCCTGCATCGAGGTTTCTGATTCAGACGGAGGATATCGTTTTTACTGAGCTGATTAAATCCACTTCCTTGCCCTGTTTCACATCCGATTTGGTGACAGAAAGAGCTGGCATAGACAACCGAATTTCAATCCCTATATTGGATGATGAGGCGACGCAAACTTATTATCTGACTTATAAAAAGGAATACCAAAAAATATTCCTGCCAGCTATAGAGCAGATAAAAAAGGCGGAAATTATGAAATAATCTGTTTGACTTTCCTATCCTTTTTGTCAGCAGCTCACTCCGTATATATAAGAGAATATCATGTTTCTATCCGGCAAAAAACTATCTAACGAAACACCCCCAGCAAGCTATATGGTATCGCTCGCTTGACTGCAAATCCGCTCCAAGGGGCGGGGGATTAAAACTCCAAGAAGTCTCTACATTCTAACATCACTCAATATGATAATTCAAAGTTATGTGAAAGGTGTGTGGAAAAAATGAGAAATGTTCGAGGATCGCCAAGGAGTCCGAAGAAGCAAATCATCTGATAGTTGAATGCAAAAAGACCCACCATTCCATGGAAAATTCTTAACGGACGGTGGGCTTTCTATATATCGTTTCATATCTTTAATGCTCATGCCACATTTTTCAAGGCACTGCAACCCATTTAGCCAGTTGATATTCCTTTCGTCAAAATCGCGGTAATTGTTTTTATCCCTTTTCACATTGGGAACAAGACCTTCATTGCAGTAAAATCTCAAGGTTTCATAGATAATTCCAACCTGTTCACAGGCTTCTTTCATCGTACCACATAGACATCCCTCCGAAAATTTTATAGTAAATCTCATTTTCCCCTTGCCCTGTAGTAACTACCTGGTTGTATAATACTGTTGTAGCGTATATTTATGAATAAATCAAGGAGGTACTTGTGATGGAATATGTAAAGCTAGGAAATGCAGGAATAGACATCTCAAAAATATGCCTCGGATGCATGAGTTTTGGAGATGCATCCACAGGCTTTCAGGGCTGGTCGCTGAAGGAGGATGAAAGCAACGCCATTATTAAGCGGGCGGTGGAGCTTGGAATTAATTTCTTTGATACGGCCAACTGCTATTCCTTTGGCACAAGCGAAGAGTATCTGGGCAGAGCCTTAAAGGAGTACACAAAGCGGGACGAAACGGTTATCGCCACAAAGGGTTTCATTCGCATGGGGGAAGGTCCTAATAGACAGGGTTTATCCCGCAAAGCAATCATGCAGGAGGCGGAGGCCAGCCTAAAGCGCTTAGGGACAGATTATATTGACCTGTATATCATCCACAGGTGGGACTATACCGTGCCAATCGAAGAAACCATGTCGGCGCTGCATGATTTGGTTAAATCCGGCAAAGTGCTGTATATCGGCGCAAGTTCCATGTTTGCCTGGCAGTTCCAAAAGGCACAGTATACAGCCGAGAAGAATGGCTGGACGAAGTTTGTATCCATGCAAAACCATTACAATCTCATCTATCGTGAAGACGAACGTGAAATGATCCCTTTCTGCAAAGACGAGAAAATCGCACTTACACCGTACAGCCCGCTGGCTTCCGGGCGGTTGTCCCGTGGAATAGGCGCGGATACCAAGCGCACGGAAACGGATCAGGTACAAAGGTCAAAATACGGCTCCACCGAGGCGGAAGATCAAGTAGTCATCGACCGCGTAGCTAAAATTGCCGAGAAGCGCGGCATAACACGCAGTCAGGTGTCTTTGGCATGGCTGTTGCAAAAGGGCTGCGTACCTGTAATCGGCGCTACTAAAATAGCGCATTTGGAGGATTCAGTGGGAAGTGTTGGCATTACACTAACAGGGGAAGAAATGGCTTTCATAGAAGAGCCATATGTACCGCACAAGATCGTAGGCCCGCTTGCGCCGGAGCCCAATTGGATTCACAGTTCACATACACTAGCCAAAGGGAGGTAAAGTTCATGAAAGTTGTTTTAGTTAATGGTAGCCCAAACGCCAATGGATGCACGTTCACCGGGCTGAGCATCATCAAAGAGCAGTTGGCGGAGCAGGGGATAGACTCTGAAATTTTCCAAGTGGGCAAAAAGCCGATCATTGGCTGTACCGCTTGCCGCATATGCAAGCAGCCAGGCAAGACTGGAAGATGTGTGTATGGCAATGACGGGGTCAACAAAGTCGCCGAAGCTTTGCGCGAAGCCGATGGCATTATTCTTGGTTCCGCGGTACACTTTGCTTCTGCGACAGGTGCTGCAACCTCGTTCTTTGACAGATTGTTCTATTGCACCGAACCGGCAGCGAAGCGCCTGAAATTCGGCGCGTGTATCGTAAGCTGCAGGAGAGGCGGCAGCAGCGCAACCTTCGACCAACTAAACAAGTACTTCACCATCTCACAGATGCCTGTTGTATCTTCATGTTATTGGAACGGGATTCACGGCTATACGCCAGAGGATGTATATGCCGACGAGGAGGGCGTTCGTGTCATGAAAACCCTCGCCAACAATATGGCTTACTTAATCAAATGCAAGTATCAGAGCAGTATCCCGCTGCCGGAGGAACTGCCACCAGTAATGACGAACTTTGTCCGCTGATGAACTTCAGAAAATCGAATGGAGGTCATTATGATTACGAAAAAATTTCAGGATAAGGAACTATCCCTGTTGGGCTTTGGCACAATTCGTCTGCCTCTTACGGGTAATGGAGAGAATGCACCAATCGATGAAGAAGCGGTAAACAGGATGGTTCGTTATGCATATGAACATGGTGTAAACTACTTTGACACCGCATATCCCTACCACGGCGGAGAATCGGAGCGGGTGATCGGACAGGCGCTTAAGCAATTCCCACGAGAATCCTATTACCTGGCTACGAAATACCCAGGTCATCAAATCCTTTCGAGTTATAATCCAAAGGAGATATTCGAGGAGCAGCTGGAAAAATGTGGCGTAGATTATTTTGATTTCTACCTTCTGCACAATGTATACGAGAACTCAATTCAGACCTATACAGACTTGCGCTGGGGCATTGTAGACTATTTTCTGGAACAAAAGAAAAAGGGGCACATTCACCATCTCGGGTTTTCATGTCATGGCGGCGTAGCGAACCTGACGCAGTTTCTCGACCGGTATGGCGAAGTCATGGAGTTTTGCCAGATATAGCTGAATTATCTGGACTGGTCATTGCAGGCCGCCGAGGAAAAGTATAATCTGTTGACCGAGCGAAACATCCCAGTTTGGGTGATGGAGCCGGTTCGCGGAGGAAGGTTAGCGGCATTGTCCGACACCGAGGAACAGCGGCTGAAAGCTCTGCGCCCGGAGGAATCCATTGCTTCATGGGGATTTCGCTGGCTGCAATCCCTGCCGAATGTAGGCATGATCCTCAGCGGCATGTCAAACATGGAGCAGATGCTGGATAATGTGAAGACCTTTACAACTGGCAACCCATTAAGCGATGAGGAAATCGGGCTGCTCTACGAAATTGCGGAAGGGATGAAAAATTCCCTCCCATGCACCGCGTGCCGGTACTGTTGCGGCGATTGCCCACAGGGGCTTGATATTCCGGAGCTGCTGGATTTGTACAATCAGCTTCGCTTTGCTCCCGCAATAAATGTCGGGATGCGTGTGGAAGCAATACCAGAGGATAAACAACCGGCTACCTGTATCGCTTGTGGTGCTTGTACCAAAATGTGTCCACAGAACATAGACATCCCTACGGCTATGCAGGAGTTCACAGCGGCTTTATCTAAATTACCGAGTTGGGCGGAGATTTGCCGTCAAAGAGAAGAAATCGCTCGAAAAGCATTGTAGAGAACTTAAAAGGCCCACAACCTCAGCGAAAAACGCCGTGGTTGCGGACTCTTATTCTGTCGTTTGGATACCTTTTGATTTTTTCTCTGCCGGGGGTTCAAGCCAAGTTTGGGGGGTTCAAAGCTATCGGGGGAGGGTTCGCTTTTGGACTTTCTTTTTTTACAGTTTTTACAAAGCACAAAAAAATAAAGGCTTGGTCGTGGAACTTAGCTTCGCAGATTGGTCCCTCCGTTTCTCTTTCTTCGTTGGGTGCCGCATTCACCAGTGGTGTACCCCCCGGCTGCATGAAGTCCTCATAGGTCTTTTGATCGGGCTGGATATGCCCGTTTTTCATTCCCTCCAGGAATTTAGCAATCAGTTTTTCTAGTTCCTCCGCTGTGAATTTGGCTGTTTTTATTCCCAGGGCCAACAACTTCCGATCAGCTCCTGTTGTATTCATATAGACCACCTCCGATTATGTGGGATTTAGCACAGGGAAACAGAACCGTCAAGGGTAAATGTACAACCGTTTGAATGTGGACGCAAAAAACCGCCCTATATTCAATAGAGCGGTATGTATCATATCCAATTAAATTTGTAATTGCTTTATATGGCCTTGTCCTCTAACTCCTTAATACGCTGATTGTGGTTGATAAGCGCCCTTTCGTGTTCTTTGACGTTGCTCTTCACCTCGTCATAGTCCCAGGTCTTGGCGGCAGCGGCAGACACACGGCTGTAATCCTCCTGCAAAAGATTCACGATCCTTTGGGTTTCCTGCTCATAGGAGATTTGCAGCCGCACCATGCGCTCATCCATACCGGCCATGCGCTCATCCAAAGCGCCAATATCAGCTTTTGTAGCCATATTCGCCATTTCTGCTTTTGTGGCCATTGTATCTTGGATTATACCCATTTCTGCTTTTGTGGCCATCGTATCTTGGATTGTTTCAATGTTGCTTTGCATTGTTGCCATATTTCCCTCAATGGCATCCAATCGTTGATTAATCGGTTCCAACGATTGCTGTACGTCCTCTCTCAGCTCCTGCATGGATTGTTGCAAAACCTTTATCATTTCCTCATTGGTCATGAAATAACCTCCTTTTTGTACCTCAAAGCCAATCGGCTGTAATTTTCATATCCCATTATACCTTACCTGTGGACAGAATGGAAGAGAAAAAAATTATCCATTCCGGAAATCGTGGTTGACCTGCATCATGTACCGGTGATTGATTGTCTCAGGCGCGCGCCATAGGCAGGTGAGCAGATACGCTTTGATGTTTTTGACCTGGGTGGTGTTTTCTGAAAGACATTCCTGCACATATTCAAGGTGTTCGGAATCCAGAGATAACAACCTCTTTCGCACCTCACCGGCGGGCCTGTAAGAGCCGTCCACAAAGATTACTTCCTTTTGGGAGGACAAAGCATCCACCATGATGGATACCAGCTCGTCCAAATAACACCGCTTTGCCGGTTCCTGCTCCACCAGTATATCATATTCGATGTTCTCCTTAATTAATGCCTCACAATGTGCTCTCACCTCATTCCATCCATCCATCTCATCCGTATAGGATGGATAAGATAGATTGATATTACTGGAATCAGTATTACTAGAATTAATATTACTACATTGTGATTCTAACAATTTCGGACTTGTGAAATTCACAGCTCCAGACTTGTGATTTTCACAAGTCTGGAGCTGTGAATTTGATTGCGCCTGCTCCGGGTAGTGCTGTAAGTCCTGTTGACCGGCGCTGTCAGGTATACTATTGCCTGTACAATCCTGTGAATTATCAGAAGATAGGAGGGGCTGCTCCTGCTCTGGATTGTGATTTTCGCAATTCAGGGATTGTGAAGCTATGAAATTCTTGACATACAGGATATTCGCCCGTCCTAAACCCAGGCGGTTTTTCTCTACCAGGCCGCAGGATTCAAGCTGTTTGAGCAGCTTACAGGCTTTCTGTTCACGGCAATGAAGTTGCTCCTGTATTTCCTCTATGGTGAAAATGATGTAGACGCGGTTATCCTCGTCAATCCAGTTATTCTTTCTGGACACGCTCATCCGATCCAACATGAGGCCATACAGCAATTTTGCTTCGCAGCACAGGGAGCGAAACAGATCGCTGCTAAACAGCAGCTTAGGGATGCGGTAGAATGTGTACTGCTCGGCCTCCTGCCCATAGTGATAATCAAATTGCAGCTTGTTTTCCATGTTTTCTGCATCCTCTCTATTCATTTTAGCATCAAAAAAGCACCCAATGGTTCAAATCATCAGGCGCTTTGGTTCAGTATTCGATTTTATGTCCGCCGGTTCATCCAGTTCTCCAACAGCTTCAAGATGGTTTCCTCCATTTCCCGCTTGCTGGTGTTTTCAGGGAAATACTTTTCAATGGCCTTTGTTTTGATGGATATGCTTGGCCCAGGGCCGTTGTCCTCGGTCAGAATGACCTCCATCACTTCCTTGGTCAATTTGTGGTCGGATTGAACCTTTTTCAGCTTTTCAGCCTGTACAAGAGACAGGGAACATCCCATATCCCTAATCAACTCGTAAAGCCAAATCTGTTGCATTTCCTCCAGATAGGAAACCGCCACGCCCACATTCAGGTGGAGCTTTTTTCTATCAACCAGTTCCAGCAGTTCGGAGGAAAGGAAGGTTAAGCGGATATACCGGGTAATTTGTGTGCCGCTTTCGCCGATTTGCTCGGCTAGTATATCCCTTGATTTCTTACCTCTTAAATGGTGTCCAACTTGGTCACCATTTTTTTCGGGCCTCCCGGCCTGTCTGCTCATTGCGTCCAACCGCATTTTATAGGCAAATGCCTTTTCGCTGGGGAGGATGTCGGGGCGGTAGAGGTTGCTGTCTACCATCCGCAGGATAGCGGTGTCGTCATCCACAGGTGACACGATGCAGGGAACCGTCTGTAGACCCGCTTGTATAGCAGCAAATTGGCGGCGGTGTCCGGATATGATCTCATATCCATGGGTACCATGGGGCCGCACTTCCAGTGGTACCAGAACACCATGCTCCCGTACGCTTTCTATCAGCTCCGCCATAGCTTCATCATCGGGGATCACCTTGTAAGGGTGGTTTTGAAAGGTGTGCAACTCATTTACCGGCAGTTCGATTATGGTATGTTCTCCATTGGAGGCAGTCACATCGTTATCTAGACCAAATAGGTCATCCACAGATGCAAGCTGAATATTCTGCCCCGCCCGTTTTGTAGTTCTGGTCACGCCGTCACCTCCTTTGCCAATGCAACATAGCTGGAGGCCACTTTCCCATCCGGGTCATAGACAAGGACGCTCTTTCCAGTGGCAGGGGATTCCTCCGCACGAACGGAGCGCGGGACGCTGGTACCGAATATCCGCAAATGCTGTCCATAGGCTTGCCGGATGCTGTCCGATACATCCCTGGCATTATTGGTACGGCTATCTACCATTGTCATGAGGATACCGCTGATTTGCAGCCCTGGATTCAGGCGTTTCTTGATTCTTCCCACAGTGGCCAGAAGCTGTTCCAGTCCTTTTGCCGACAGGTAAGCCGCCTGTACGGGGATGAGTACGCTATGGGCGGCTACCAGCGCATTGACCGTCAACATCCCAAGGCTTGGCATACAGTCGATCAGGATGTAATCGTACCCTCCCGTTATGGCGTCAAGAAAGTCTTTCAGCACATATTCCCGGTCAACGGACACGTTCACCAGTGTGCTTTCTATCCCTGCCAGGGATATGTCTGCAGGGATCAGGTCGATCTTTTCTGTTTCATGATGGATGATGGGATTGTCTGAAACTGGTTCGCCTGTGATGACTTGACGCATTACGGTGGACAGCGCTATACTGTTTGCGTCTGTACTATAGCCGAAAGAGGCCGTCAGGCTCCCTTGGGGGTCACAGTCTACCAGCAAAACCTTATATCCCATTCTGGAAAGGGCGGTTCCAAGGCTGGCGGTGGTGGTGGTTTTTCCTACCCCACCTTTTTGGTTGGCGATGGCTATTACTTTGCACATATGTATATGCCTCCTCAAATGTAATATTTAAAGGCGGATACAGCGCAATTAACAACTACACAGAAATGGCCAAATTGATATTCGCAATCATTGTGTATGTATGGTTTGGTAGGTGCCGATTGATGCGCTCAATTTTCATTTGGGATTCTGGCATCATCTTCTTAAACATGGTGCCAGTTCCCCAGACGGTTTTCTCCTTAGAATTGTAAATTGCAGATTGTTTATATCCGGTCTTTAAAAGCACTGTGATATCAAAGTTATCTTCCGTATCTGTTTTGCTGACAACAATTTTTTCTATCAGATCACAAGCTATATCCATTACAATTCGATTTTCGTTTACAACGGATCGAAGCGCAGTAGATATTTTTTTTGCCTCCTTTTTCACTCTGTTTTTATCATTCTCTATTTGCATAAGCTCATCAAGATGATTTGTCAATTCCTTTATCTCATTATTGAATCCTTCATTCCGCTTTCCAAACTCAGCGTTACTTAAATTGCCATCCAGACTAAGCTCTAACAATCTATCTTTTTTGATTTCAATTTGCTCAATATGACGCTCGATTTTACTAATTTCGGCCTTGTGACTATTATTCTCTATTGCCTTTTCACATAGCACCAAATATTGGTTTACAAAAGCTTCATGATTGTCAAGGATTGGTCTGAGAGCTACAGTGATAATCTTCTCTAAATCCTCATCATATAGCAGAGGTGCAGTACATTTATCAGCAAAATCCTGTTTGCGTTGCTTACAATACCAAAAATATTTAGTTATTTCTTTATACTTATATACGTTTCGATAGAAGGGCGTACCATGTTCAGCACATATGATTTTACCAGTGAAAGGTGATTTCTGGTATGGGTTTCTTCCCACCACAGAACTGTTGGCTTTTCTTTCATTATAGATAGAATTAGCCTTCTCCCATAGTTCTTCACTTACAATGGAGGGAACAATCTCACCGTCATTATCTTTCCACATTATCCAATCCTGTTCAGGTACAAAGTGTTGTTTTTTTGTTCTATAGTCAACGATTTTAACCTTACCGCCACAAAAATAGCCTTTGTACTTAGGATTCTGGATTATTCCAATAAGTGTATTATGGTGAATCGGTTTTCCGTTTCTATTTTTATATCCCTTTTCGTGAAGGATTCTGGTGATGGTTCTAAAACTATTGCCTTGAACATAAAGCTCAAAAATTAACTTTATCATATCGGCTTCATTAGGATTAATTTTGAGCTTGCATCCATCATAGTTATAGCCAAAAATTCTGTTGTTACCAAGAACATGGCCGCTCTCAATGGACTTCTTATGGCCAAACTTAACGCGCTCACTTAGCTTTCGCACTTCTTCTTGCGCAATTGAGGCCATTATGGTGAGCCGAAACTCCGAATCAGGCTCCAAGGTGTTGATATTGTCAGATTCGAAAAATACACCAACCCCGGATTGTAGAAGCTCCTGCGTATAAATCAAACTATCTACCGTATTTCTAGCAAATCGTGAAATTTCTTTTGTAAGAACTAAATCAAACTTGCCTTGCTTGGCATCAGTAACCATGCTATGAAATTGCTCACGATTCTTTATTGAAATTCCTGATATACCCTCATCTACATAACCAGGAATAAAAGTCCAGTTGGGGTTTTCCTGAATCTTTTCATCAAAGTGTTTAATCTGGTTGTGAATACTATTTAACTGCATATCACTGGAGGTTGAAACTCTAGCATAATATGTCACTCTCAACGACATATCGTATATGCTTACACCTTGTTTCATTTGATTCCTAATATCATATAAATTCAAGATTTCACCCCACTACTATTTTGGCACTTGGCATCATGTTATATTTATTATACCATATCATTCCCGCCCTGTAAATGATTTTTGATACTGGATTCAGATTGATTGTTTGTTAGTTGCGATTCTATTTGCTGGTACATTTCGGTTGAGATTACCGAACTCTTAAAGAGGTTTTTGTTTATTGCCATTAACATAGCATTGCTAATGTCACTGGACAACGCTTTATCTTGTCGTGAACTCATTATATCATCCCTTTCCAATATTTATTGTTGGTAAAATAATCGAATTTAAGCTCTTATGTATGGAAATGCAATTGTTAATATTTCAAAATTATCTGACCTCATGAATTTTCCAGTCATGTTAGCACTCCATGTTTAATAAAACAATGAAGGGCGCAAACACAATGTTTGCGCCCTTCATCTTCCTTTAAACATCATTCCAAATTGATTTTCTTACATTTGTTGTATTTTCAAGGATAACAGGGTCATCCTCTCGGCGCGCCCCCAACAAGGGAATATATCAGCCAGTGCAAGAAAGCACATCCGCAATAACCACCGACAGGCAGGGTCGTAAACCCCGCCATGTTCGCAGTTTCCCCCTTGAAGCCGGGGCAGCTCGTGTCGGTTCAATCCGTTATCGTGCAAAGCAGAAATCACAGATTGAAGCTGATATACTGGTTATGCACATGGCCTGTAGCCACGTCCTTTGTCAAGGTGCGTTATCTAAGCAGTCAAAATGAAACTGCTTTAGGGCACAAAAAGTCCCTTCACTGTATAGGTCACAACCCGGCTAATTTTTACCCCCCTTTTCAAAAACTTTTTCGATTTTCTTCAAAACCTTCTGAACTGAACGGTGAACAGTGACATAAGAGCACCCCGACATCTCACCAATTTGCGTGTAGGTTAAACCATACAGGAAATGCAGTAAAAACCGCTCCCTCTGGATTGGCGTACAGGCATTAATGGTATCAAACAGTTTACCCATGTCCTCCCTAATGAAATAGTCATCCTCTAGGGTGCGATCCGTGTGAAGCAAATCCATATCCATGAATGTGAGGCGGCGGCGTTTCTGGTTACGGAAATGTTCTTCTTCCTTTGGTGTTTCATCTATGAACAGATCATAGATTTCCTTTGTAACTTCTACCTTGACGATATTTCCATCAGCATCTTTACTATCTACATAATACATAAAACGCTATCCTCCAATTTTCTGTAGTTCATCGAAAATTGAAGGATAGCGGAGGCGCACGAATCTGGTATAAGTACTTTGGAAAGGCGCTATTAAAAAAGTGAAGGGGAATATCCCCTTCACCTACATAAACATTTCTAGTGAATTGTGTTTGTGTATTATGTAGTAAATGCAATTTTACGTTCCGTCTCCTAAGAGAAAGACGATTTGTGTATGTATTGCATTTACAATAGCACCAAAACCCCCTGTTTTATGGAAAGCGGGTAAAAGTGCGTTTTTGGCAAGCCGTAATGCTGTATTTTATGTCAGTAGGTAGAAAAACTCACTTATATGGAAATAATAGTAAAGTTACTGCACAACGATTCCTAATAAAAAATAGAAGGGTGCATTTCGACCTGCCCAAAGTGAATTTGGACGTGGTTCAGAAAAAATGCCCCTATTTTCTGTTATACTATTTTTATCGAATGGCTTTACATTTGCTCATTGTCCACCTATGAAAAATACTGTATATTATAGATAGACATAATATATAATAGTATTTATTAGGGTTTTGGTGATGAAATGATGAAATTTGCCATCTGTGACGATGACATAACCTTTGCCGGAGGACTTGAACAGCAGATATTGTCCTATACGCAACTCCTTCCGACTAGAGTACATATTGAGGTTTACCAATCTGGAAAAGATCTGCTATGCGACTTGAAGAAACCGGATATTCGGTATGACCTGATTTTTCTGGATATTGAAATGGACGGCATTGACGGTATCACTGTGGGGGATGAGATCAGGAACGCCATGGGAGACTATGAAACGGATATTGTCTATGTTTCCTACCATCACCACTATGACGAAAAATGGTCTGATTTCAAACCTTTCAGTTTCATTTCCAAGCCGATTGATAAAAACCGCCTGTTTACGGTGTTGAAAAGGTTTATCCGACTTTACCAAACAAAAGCAGACCGCTTTCTCTACACGGCTAACCGGGAGATGGAGACTGTCAGAAAAAAGGACATTCTGTATTTTATCAATGACCAGGATCATGTCATCATGAAGATGGTGGATAACCTGGATATTCCTTTCCGTTCCACTATGGAAAACGTCATGAAATCTTTTGAAAGCGACTACTTTATCCGCATCAGCAAGAAATATTTTGTCAACATGGACAAGATTATTTCAAAATCCCCCAGCGGCATCCAGATGGAAAATGAGAGCTGGCTGCGTGTAACCCGGAAAAACCGGGAAAAGGTAATGAACATTATTACTAAATTTTTGGAGGGAAAGTATCTTGCTGATTAGCGTTATCTTTAATGCCGTACATGCATTAATGTATATTGCATTTTTCAACATCCTTTACAAGAAGATGAACCGCTTCCTACCTTTTCTTATGGCTGTCCTATACTGCTTGGTGGTTTCTCTGGCAAACTATTTTAGTAGAACATTGCCTATTCAAATAGGTATTATTGTAAACCTGTTGGCAAACTTGAGTATGTTTTTCTTGTTTACCTACAGCATAACAAAAGAGTGGCGGATATCCCTGGTCGATGCGTTGTACCTATACGGCTTTGGCTTTCTGTCCGAAGAATTTGTCATCTACATCAGCGTAATTCTGTTGGATTTCGATTTTGTGAATGAAGGATATACTATTCACCTATATATATCGGATTCTATAATCCTTGGTATATTTCTCATCATCTACATTTTGATGAAGCCTGTCCGTGATTACGAAAATCTGCCCCATCTGTTCTTTATCACTTCCTTGATATATCCTGCATTTTTCATAATCCTGGTTTATTTCCTGACCTATGCCTACCCTATGTCTAGCCATCCCGCCGCCTCTATCATCATTATCTTTGTATTGCCAATCCAACTGTTTGCTACCATAAAAGCGAACTCACTGCTCTATAAACATTTTCGAAAGGCAGAAATGATGAAGGAGGAAATACGGGCATACAACTACACTTTCCAACAGGAACAGGCCAACAACGTAAACGTGCGGACAATGAAGCATGATCTTCGGAAAGACAAGTATATGATGTACTTCATGCTCCGCAAAGGAGAAGTGGAGCAGGTTATCAATCAATTGGATAAAGAAATCACCATATTAGATAGTACGGGGATTGTGTCTTATACAGGGATATCCTGCATAGATTCCATGCTGAATATGAAAGCTCAGGAATACGCACAGGAGGGAATTAAGCTGAATGTTTCCCACAATGCCAACGATCCCTTACGAATTGATTCGTTTGACCTCTCATACATCCTGGGAAATCTGGTGGACAATGCCGCTGAAGCTGTTCGTCGAATTGAGAATCCCAACGAAGCCGATAAAGAGATCATTGTATTTATCGCTTTAACTATGGATGTCATCGTCATCAAGGTGGAAAATGCTTGCTATGAAAAATTGGAGTGGGAGGCCATTTCCCATCCGGTTTCCACCAAGAAGGGGACGGGGCATGGGCTTGGCCTCTACATCATTGAAGAAATCGTAAACCAATATAAGGGGAGTTTTAAGGCATTCCCGGAGAATAACCATTTTATTGTTGAAATCCTGCTTCACCAATTAAACACTCCCTAGCAGGCAAATATATATCATTGGAGGTACACTATGAACAAGTTCACAGAAGTTTTGGTAAAATTTGGTGAGAAGATGGCACAGGTTGCCGCTAACACCGCCTGTTACGGCAGAGGCCACCAGCCCACACCCCCTCCCGAAGCGCAGAAGCTTCGTAAGTTCTAAAAGATGGATTGGGCTACTAAGGTCGCCCAAGCAATCGCTTCATCTCTGAAAAGAGGCAACCACTTGGACAATGAACGGGAACCTGTATTTATCTACGGAATCTCATTCTTTCTAAGCGCCCTCACTGGCCTGCTCACCGCTGTGGTGGCAGGCGCAGTATTCGGTTGCCTTTTAGAAGCGGTTGTTTATGGTGTGATGTTTACGATTCTCCGCATCCATGCGGGAGGATTCCATTTTAAAAGTGCAGCGGTCTGCTTTTTGGTTTCTACAGTGCTGGATGTCTTGGCCGTTGTACAGGTGGTTACATTTACCTCCAGCCTATCAGGGATAAACGGATTGGTTGGCATCATTGTCTTTATGGCCCTAATATGGGTACTTGCCCCAGTGGAGACACCATCTAAGCCATTGGATGGCACAGAGAGAGAAGTCTATGGGAAGAGGTCAAAAGTTATAAGCGTTTTCTACTTGGGCTTCGCTGTTATCCTATTTTCCATTGGTGCCGATACCTTTTTTACTGCAATCTACGTTGCAATGCTGTATGTTGCTTTATTGGCGTTATTGGGCTATGTTTCAAACTATTCAAAGTCAAAAAAAGGATGAATTTGGTATTGTTCAAACAAGAGAAATCAAATCTGGACAACCCAGACAATTAGGCTCAATACGACAAGAATAACAGCTCCATATAAAAAGATATTGTATTTTAGCTTTGAACTTGCATTTAGAGTGGACGGACTATCGATTTCATATTTAACTTTAACTTCATCACCTACCTTAGCATAATTAGATACATACATCCAATTACTTGATTTATAAGGTTTACCATCCACAAAATATCGTACTTTTGCCCATTTAGACATGATATAAGTATTTGGGTAGTGAGTATCAATTTCATCAATTGTTCCTGTTGTTTCGTTAGTTTTTCCTTCAGCTTTTTTAAGTGCCTTATCTTCCATGAAAAGAAACACTAATAGTATTAGTACGCCAAAGAGTAATAATCCAGTCTCGGCGGGCATCAATATTCCCCTTTCAACAGTATTTTGTCAATACTATTATAGCAAATTTACATATGTAAATAATCACAAATATGTTAATCATTTTAATAAATTTGGTAATGTCGCTACAACCACACAAATACTTTTCATTATTTTAAGCCTACCCACCGTTTTACATTTTAAAGGTATGTTGTTGGTTTTAGTGTTCATTATAGAATGTTTAATGCTTTTTTGTTCTGAGATGTCAAAAAAACAGGAGGATTTAAGCATGGATTATGAAGAAATGGAAGTTCCAGGCATGCAGCCAGCAGATTTAGTTTGTTATTCTTGTATTGCCTCAGTAGCATGTATTTTCTGTGGCCCTACGCCTACAGCATTGGCTATTTTAGGTTCGCTCACTACTCTTAACGGTGGCGCCCTCAAATAACCTTTTATGGTGGGTAGGTATATGCAAGGCAGGTATAAATATTTTATACCTGCACTTGCTTTATTCGTTTAGGGTAAGTACCCCCGCCACTTAAGGCGAAAAATCAAGGTATAGATGCCGCCGATTTTACTTTGCTTCATAAAACTATTGACATAGAGCGGCTTTCGCTTTCTGATTAAGCCTGGGCTTTGGGAGAATACCATTCCCTAGGAGTGGTGCCGTTTATTTTAAAGGAGGAAGAAAATTGGACTACATATATATTGAACCTGCTATTACAGTTACTAAATACATGTCTGTTAATTATAAGTATGCTTTGCTACAATCCACACAACAGATTATAGATAATCAAGTAACGGGTGGCAAGTCATATGAAATAAACGCAATTAGTACACAAATAATTGAAGCATTGGATGGAACAAATACCTATGAAGATATACTGCAAATTTTTATTCAAAAATATAAAAAAAGTCATCCTTCTCAAATTCGTTCCAACATTGATGGTTTCCTTAATACTTTAGTAAATGAATACGGATTTACATTGAAAAAACAGAATGAACCAATTCATAGGGCAGTTGAAGTTATTGTTTATCATACCCTATATCCGACAACTGTTAGTATTGAATTAACTGATATGTGTAATATAGGTTGTAGACACTGTTATGGTAAATATGGCGGTAAAAATCATACGAATATCCCATTAGAAAAAATTGACCCTCTTTTCAATGAACTTTCTCAATTAGGAGTTAAGATAATTGAATTAACAGGTGGTGATATTTCCATTTATCCGCATATTGTGGAAGCTGTAGAAAGTGCGGCAAAACACTTTGAGTCAATTATGGTACTGACAAATGGAGTATATATATCTGACACTCTATTCAATTCTATAGTTAAATATAAAGATAAAATATTTGTACAAATAGACCTGCATAGCCTCAATGGGGATTATTTTGATTGGTTTACAAATTCAAAAAACAATCTACCTAAAGTACAGGCCAATATAATAAATTTGATTAATCAGGGTGTAAAAGTCCGTATAGCCTGTATTGTTACTCCCGGCAATCTTCATGAAATAAAAGATATAGCTAAATGGTCTTATAATAATGGAGCCAGGTTCTTTGCTTCTTCACCAGTTGTTGCATTAGGAAGGGCCAGAGATATACAAATTAATAGAGACTTAATGTTTACAGAAACATCTCAAATGGAGCAACTAGCTGAAATAGTCACTGAAATCAATAGTATCTATCCTGAGTTCACACGAGGCGTTGTTCATCCCGATAAAGAGCGAGTTAATTGCGGGTGCTTAACTTCCACTTGTAGCATCCGGGCAGATGGTCAAATAAAAATGTGTACTATGGACAATGGCGAGTATTTTAATACAGGTTTAGGAAATTGCTTGGAAACTCCGTTTAAAGAAATATATGATAAAAATTCCATATTTATGGAAGTTATCAGAAACTGCCGCGCACCAAATGAAGAATCAAGCTATTGTTTGGACTGTCAAAACAGAATGTACTGCTCTGGTTGTCTTGTACGTAGCTTTATACGTGCTCAAGAGTTGGGCAATGAATGTAAATGGTATAACGCAATAAAGAATAAAGAAATTGAAAAGCGGTTTCCTATTTAAATCGGAGGTGTTAATATGCAGTATACTATAGAGGTAAGTAATTTATCAAAAAGATATGATGAGTTTCATTTAAAAGACATTAATCTAAAAATTCCAAAAGGTAAAATAGTTGGTTTAATTGGTGAAAATGGTGCAGGTAAAACAACGTTAATAAGTCTGTTGTTAAACCAAATCAACCGCGATTCCGGCAATATTCAAATATTTGGGCTTGACAATATAGCAGATGAAAATACAATCAAAAAGGATTTAGGGTTTGTCGTTGACGAGTGTTGCTTTCATGGATGCTTAACTCCTAAAAACATTAACAAGATAATGAAGCCTATATATAAGAATTGGAATGAATCCACTTATAGAGAATTGCTGAAAATGCTTAACATCAGTGATTCTAAGCAAATCAGAGAAATGTCTAAAGGAATGAAAACAAAAATAATGCTGGCTGTAGCATTATCTCATAGCCCAAAGTTGTTAATACTTGATGAAGTGACATCTGGCCTTGACCCCGTTGTTCGGGATGACATTCTTATTTTACTTAAAAACTATGTGTCAAATTCTGAAAACACAGTTTTCTTCTCTACTCATATAACAAGTGATTTGGACAGGAGCGCAGATAATGTTGCGTTTCTGCATAATGGCAAGTTAATAATGATGGAAGATATAGAAGATATCCGGGAGAAATACCGTATTTGCACATGCACAAAAGAAGAACGAGAAAAAATAGATAAAGACCTTATAATAGCGGAAATCGTAGAACATAATATGTTTTTAATACTGGCATATTATAATGCAAATTTAGAATTGACTTTGAATCAAAAAAGTGTTAAACAGCCAACGATTGATGATATAATGTTGCTTTATATTAAAGGAGGTGCAGCACTTTGACAGGGTTGTTAAGAAAAGATTTTTTATTGATAGTAAAGAATTTTAGTTTCACTAGCTTTATAGTTTATGTAATACTGCTACCTTCCATGTTGCAAAATTCATCTATGGTAATCCCTATGTTATGTATTGCAACATCCATGATCTTGGCTTTTCAAGTTTCATTGGCTCTTGGACAAGATGAGTCTGCAAAATGGCTTAAAAATGTGTCTGCAATGCCAATTACAGTTGCCCAAGAAGTCTTTAGCAAATACCTTTTAACCTATTTTATCGCTATTATATCTATAATTATTTCGATTGTATTTGTTTTAATCAGTTCAATATTTCTAAATACTGCTACAGAATCAAATATCATGTTTTTATTTATAGCATTTGCATTAGTTGTTTTATATAATTCAATTGTTATCCCCGCAACCTACAAATTAGGGACGGGCAAAAGTAGATATATACTATACTTATTTGTCCTAATTCCCACCTTTTCTACTCTATTGTTAAATAGCTTGGACATAAAAATTGATATCAACCTTAATAGTCTTAATTTTAACTTTACTGTATTCCTTTTAGCAGTATCAGTTATAGTACTAAGCATAATATCATTTACTATTTCGCTACAGATTCAAAAGAAAAAAGAGTTTTCTTAATTTCTTCTCTAAGGAAAAACTTAACCAATATTGTAGTAGCTACTGTCAGTAATATAGAATCGAAAGTTAATAGAGATGCCTCAAAATGGGGAACTATGATTGGGGGAATTTAGATGAAATTAACCAAGAAAGACGCCTTATTGCTATTGGTCTATATTCCACAGCTTATTTTTCTGTATTTATATTCTGACTTGCCTGACAAGTTGGCTGTACAGTGGGATTTCTTTGGCAACGAAAGAATAGCTGCCCCCAAAAATACAGTATTTCTTACACTGACGGTAATGCCACTGTTTCTTTGGATCATTAAAAGGTGGTTTGCCTCAAACCCGCGTTATGATTTGGGATATATAATGTCAAAGGCTGTAATTAATGTTGTTTTTGATTTAAGTGTCTTCGTCAATTACTACTATGTATTATACATCCTTCAAAATAAAAACTTAACCAATATTACAGTAGCTATTGTCAGTATTATACAATGTATTATAGGTGTGCTTATTGCGACGGACAAGACGAAGATACCTTTTCTTATTCGTGGGGATAATTATAGGAACATAAAATATGGTAAGTCTATATTCTCTATGTATTTGGTTGCTGCTGGAATAGGTATATTTATTTTATCTTTCTGGAATTTCATATTCTTCCCTTTATTTATTAATTGCATCATAATTAGGCTGATGCGGGACTTTCTTTATTAGTTCCTATGGAACCCAATGTAAATACCAAAAAAATCGGGAAAAACATCACCCGCAAGCGGCTGTGTCAGGACACAGCCGCTTGTTTAGATATGTCCCAAGCCCTCTTGAAATTCCGAAAATATATCCTACGTGATAGCTTTCGTGCGCCTAGAGCGCACATTTTTCTGCAAAAAATCCCCTTCCTGCTGTAACAGACAGAAAAAGGGGCGCCACATTCCGTGATTCGTCAATATTACACAGGAAGTCATAACTCCAGAGCGTGGTAGAATGCGCCATTGCGGTAAAGGAATTTGATCATTTGAATAGTATTTGGCCTCTTGCCCTCACAAACAAAATCATGATACTGTTTTGAGTCAATATGAAATTCAGAACACACAATATCAACAGGACGATTATTCTGATTGATCTCAGCTTGTATCTGCATGATATACATAGAAAATGTTTTTGCGATATCCCGGTCATAGATTTCACTGTAAAAATTCAATACTGATTTTTTCATGTAATCTACCAGTGGATATAATCTTGTACACAGGATTTCGGACGTAGATAGATAAGGTACATGGCGCTTACGTAAAAGATGGAGAACTGCTCTTCGTCTGTTTTCTAGTTTCGACCAGTCGTAACCGGGAAAATCCCACTCATGAAATCTGTTAGGAAAAGCAATATCCAATAACTGCAATTTTGTCAACTTAAACTTCCCTAACACATAATGAAAGTCCATATCAATAATAAACTTGACTGTATAAAGGTCTATAATTTGCTGGTCATTGAGCCCTTGAAATAAGTTATGGAGCCTTGATATTGCAGTGTCGAGGGATCTTTCCTTAATATAATACCGGGTGTCAATTTTCTGAATCTCCGGAATATGTATATGCTGAAAATAATTCGCACCATACGCCATTAATATAGCCTTTCCGGGTGAATTGTTGTATATTTCTTTCAGCATACCACTTAATCTGTATGCCTTGAAAATATACCTTCCAACCCTGTTCAGAATATCTTCCTTATCCCATTCCAGTATGTCGGTAATCAGATACCTTGTGCATTCTCCAGCCTTTAAATCGGCATCCTCTCCTTTCCAAAAGTCAATTGGAAAATCTGTTATTTTACCTTCCAAAACATCTAAATATATTCGTTCTGTTTCTGTAAAGTTCCGTTTGTTATATTTCATTTTGACACCTCAAGGTCCAACTTTATGCTTTGTCAAAATATCCCTGGCTGTACAGGACTTTTATAACTTATATCGTCATCGCCGTTTATTTTATAAATGTCATGAATAGTATCATAGTATTTCTCTATCAGGTTTTCAATAATAATATTTCAACAACTAACTGCCCTCCAATCATCCAGTTCACCATCCCAATTGCCTGCAGGGAAGGATTTCAATTTCCTGTCCAAAACAAGCTGGTATATCATCTTTGTATTGTATATATCCACAGCCTAAAGACAAGTTGAACAGCGGCAATCCCGGATTGGGGTTACCGCTGTTTTACTATGCGATTGATGTAGGGTAGATATCCCCCTTAACAACCTCAATCTGGCGTTTGCTAGCCTCCACTTCAGCATAGTATGCATCTAAAATTAATTCCTCAGCTACCTGTCGGGCTTCTTTATCGATAGGATGGCACACATCCCGGTAAATACCGTTCTGTTCTCGTCTGGATGGGAACGCTACAAATATCCTGTTCTCTGCTACGACCTCAATAACTTTAATGTCGTGTACGGCTAGATCGTTGTCTACCGTAATAGAAACCAGCGCGCGCATATTGCCCTCATTGTACAGCCGCCGCACATTAACGCTAGTTATGTTCATACCTTCATTGTCCTTTCTTTCATTGCATATACTGGTGGTCAGTGTCTTGATCATTTTCTTAGTAAACTTTTGAATCTGAATATACCGTAACAGTTTCAATATATCTACCGCTACTTGAGGTCACAACGCCCACAGTTTTTACCCTGTATGTTCCTCTTCCAACATACAAATCCTTGTTAAGCGCCGCTGTACCTGTACCACTCACTGTCCATGTCTGGTAATCCTCATATACACTTCCATTCAATTTTTGGAGCGTTACTGTCAGGTCAATCTTATGTGTCAGGTTGTAGCATTGGTAGGTGACGCTGGTATTGCTTTTCCCGCTGGAATTGATGGTCACGCCATGTGATATCAAATAAGTGGCTTCCCATCTTAGCAATGTCATATCTAAGGCCTGATCTTCATCTAAAATATTCTGCTCCGCTGTAGATTCTGCTGAGACCGCTACAGGCATGATTATGATCATAGCTAATATCAGAATAGCCGATAATATCCTTTTCATTTTTCTCCCCCCTTTCAATGGATATTAACTGATTGAATAACTACCCCATTTTTATATACTTCGGAGATTATTTGCCATATGGATTAAATCGTCATACTGAATCCCCATCAAAGATAGTAAATATCCCTCCTGTATCCATAGGAGGGCATACTGCCCGTCCTTATAGATGGCCTCTCCATCATACTTGTCCGCTATTTTTACCTCATAGATCTCACCCACTTCATTATCTCTGCTTACATTGTTTTCTGCATCCATCTGATTAAACACAATAACATCACCTTTACCGTTGGACAGATACATTACTAGACTGCCCTCTGTCTGAATTGCATTGTCTATGACATAATCCCTATCCAATGGAGGGGCATAGACAAACCCCAATGATACCAACTCTTCATTAGTCATGGTCAAGCCGATATCAATATGCGTTTCCTGTGTCCGGGTAAAGAAATTGTATATCTGCAACCGGATGGCCTCAACACTCATAATAGGGGCAGTCAAGGCAATGAACACTACAGCGCAGGCAATAGCCGCCCGTCTCTTGCGCTTATTCCTTTTGTTCTGATCTATCATCGCCAACAGCTTTTTGTCGTGGCCTGGACGGTTATATTTCGATTTGTCAGGTGATTCAAATTTCTCAAACCGCTTGGCATATTCATCTTGGGCGTATTTGCGTATATGGGATTCCAATAAGATATCAGTCATATCAGATCCTTCCTGTTTCCTAGCATCATCTGTCATGCGAACCATCCTTATCCATTAGGGTCTTTTTGAGTTGGCTTTTTGCTCTGTGAAGGATAAAACCCACATTGTTAACAGAGATACCCATCAGCAGGCTGATTTCACTGTAACTGTAATGGTACTCATATCTAAGCAGAACAGCATCCTTATATCTGTCCGGTAGCAACAATACGGCATTGCGTATTTCTTGCCATTCTTCTTTGAGGATCAGATAGTCCTCCGCTGAGATGCGGTTATCAGGGATATCTGGCAGATCGTCCCTATAGCTGATGCGATCACCTTTCATATGGTTTTTCGCTGTGTTGCTCACTGTGATAAATAGGTAGGCTTTTAGGCTTTTTGGGCTGTTCTTCTGCCTACCGATATCCTGTAAAAGTTCCGTTTTTCCCAATAAATGCAAAAAGGAGGTTTGGACAACATCATCTGCAACACTTTCATTGCCTACAATGGACATTGCCAGCCTCCACATGGGAATACGATATTGTTCGTATAGGGATACCATGAAGTCTTGGGCTTTACTGTCCATCATAGGTAAAGCAGAAATTACCACCATTTGTGATACCTGCCCTCTAAGATTCTCACCACTAAGTTGTCTTATATATATGGAGAGTTTAATTAACGTCAGGATTTACATATTTCGTTGGGCTTATTCCCCAGTATTGACAATGCTCCAATACCGTCAGTTTATTGCGCAAAAATAAGTCTTTATTTATTCCTTTTCCCGCTGTAGCCTGTCCAGCAGATTTACAGGGACAGAAATTCATATGTAGCGTATTCCATAAAGCCTAATTTTCCTTGGACAACAGTTCCAGCCTATAGGTTTCTGATTTAATTGTAATTTTTTCGTCAAAAATCTGTTGATAGGTAGTATTTTTGATGGATTTATCAATGTTTCCAGCATTTCATTGCATTACAATGGCTTGATTCAGGTTCATGGCTATGCCTACCCCCCTTGTCATCAGCTCTCGCCATGCCTGAATTATACCAATAAAATGCGAAAAGGTCAACATCACTAAACTTATTACATGTATAGTCCAGCAATATTGAACTAATAAGTACTATTCTATTTTTAAGAACGATTATGCTAAATCATAGAAAGGGTGTTCCCTATTGATACATGATCTTGGCAAGAGGTTAAAAATAGCGCGCATCGGTAAAGGCCTTAGTCAAAAACAAGTAGCTGAATTACTGGATGTATCTAAGTCAACTATTTCTCAATATGAAACTGGCGAGAGTAGTCCTCCGACTAGTGCACTGATGAAGTTAGCGAGTATTTTTGGCGTTTCAGCCGATTTCCTATTGGGATTAGAAGCACATGAGACTTTAATTGTTGATGGGTTGGCTGAATCGCAAAAGGAAGCTTTAAAGCTGATTGTTGAAGAACTTCGGAAAGCAAACAACAAAAAAGACGATTAGGTGCATTAAACTTAATCGTTCTTTTGCATATATGTCAGCCATTATGGGCCTGCGTTGTTGGGCCTTTTTTATTTTTAAACTGTCCACCAGGAGCCTTTGTATAAACTCAATTATAAATATATCTCTCAGGAATGTCAATGTTTATTAGTCACATTTTAACGCTTATAGGTCACGAAAGGAAGGCGCATTTTCTCTATGCTATAAGCAAAGGTGTGATGTGTGTGGGTCAAGATTCAACGTTCAACAAGAAAATTGTCGAACTTAAAAAAATCCGTGGTGTCAGCAATTATGATCTATCCATAGCCATCAACACCACGGAATCATATATCAGTAAAATACTGTCTGGAAACAAAGTGCCGTCTATTCAGGTCATCATTGCCTTGGTGAACTATTTTGGTGTGGGCCTCAATGACTGCCTATACCCGGAGACGGAGGAAACAGCGACACAGATCAGCACTATTGAATCCCAGCTTCAGCAAGTGACCGACAAGACCGATCTGGAATTTTTGCGAGACGCGCTGATTAACCTGAAAGTGACAGGGTAGGAGGGAGATCATGGAATACAACCACAAGGCCCTGGGGGAGCGCGTGGCGTTCTACCGTGGCTGCAAGGAGCTGCCCCAAAAGGCCCTGGCTGATCTGGCAGGAATATCCCAGGGCTACCTTGCCAATCTGGAACTGGGCAAGGGCAAATCCGCCAGCCTGGACACCGTCATGGCCCTGGCCGCTGCGGTGGGCGTTACGGTGGATGACCTGCTGATCGACAGCCTGGACAAGTACCACCGGGAGGGTGATTCCGATGATCTGCGCAGCCAGATCGCCGCCGAACTGCGGACACTGCCTCCGGACAAGCTTACGCTATATGGGAATATTTTGGATGATTTTATCAGGTACAAGGGCAAAAACCATGCGAGATAAGGGTGATTCAGTCCATGCAGGATGAATCACCCTGCATGTTAAAGTGGTGGCAGCCTTAAAAGGCTTGTAATGACCAAAATTATTGGTAAATATCCTGTTACTTGCATTATGCTTTTTTTACTTATTGGCTTCTTGGCTCCTGCCTGTGTCTCTATAGGAAGCATCAATACCATGGGCATACAAAATCGCCTCCAGCTTCATCTTATCCTGTTCAAGCTGCTGGAGAGCAGTGAGCTTTTTTGCGGTTTCCAGCTTTTCCGCCTCTGAGGGAACCTTGCTTTTCAGGTTTACATATTTGACGCTCAAATCCCTCAGCTTTTCATTGAGCAAATAGTATTCCAGAGCCATCTTTTTCAGGTTCTGGATATCCTCCAGGGATACGCCCTTGACGCCGCCCATCATACCCGGCTCCGGCTTGATAGAATCCAGCCGCTTCTTAGTCGTGACAACTCCCTCCATGCCCTTAACCGTGCTCTCCAAAGAGGAAAACCGCTGTTTCACGGCATTCAGCATCTTTTCCATACCCCGGATTTCCTTCTCCAGCGTTTTCCGTTTTAGCTCGGTGACCGTCAAATGCTCGGCGCGGCTGCCTACCTCCCCACGCTCCAGCTTGTAGCCGCGAGAGGTGATATGCGCGTAAAACTCATCCTGGAGAATGCCGTAGCTGTTAAAGCCTTTCCAGAATTGGCTACAGTTGATCCGCTTGCAGGGATTTTTCTTGCGGTCAACACCATCCACCACTGGAATGTAGGCCACATGCATGTGTGGCGTTTTTTCATCCATATGCACCACGGCAGAGATGATATAAGGCTCTCCGCATTTTTGCTTTACATAGTCATAGCAGTCCTCAAAGAATTGCCGCACCTGCTTTTTGGACATATCCTCAAAAAAAGCGGAATCACTGGTGATGACAAATTCGCAGACGGCGTTGCTCTGTTTTTTGCCGGTTGCACGAATATTGCCCAGCAGATTCTCTGCTTCCCTGATCCGCTCAAACTCCTTTAAGTATGAAGCCTCAACCGGTGCTTTCAAATGAAAATTATCTTTTGATTTCTTCACATCCACATTGGGATTACCATACTGCTTATTCTGCCGTTCGTTGTGGCGGCTGATGTTGCCCACGCTCGACAACTTGTATTTCACATTGCGGATAATGGCATAGCTCATATATTGATCTGTACCTCCCTTACATACTACCAGCGTAATATCGGCTATACAATGGATGGGGAGGGGGCAAGCCCTCCCCGCCCGTTGCAGCAATCGCATAAAGCAAGAGAACCGCTTTTGCGGTTCCCTTTCCTTGGGGCTTTGCCCCATATCTGACGATATTCCCCAGCGAGGGAAAGCCTTTCCCTCTGCGCTCCCTCTCCACAAGGGGCTGAACGCCCCTTGTGTGGGGCTGCGCCCCTTGGCG
>Ga0153947_1000085_pt1 | contig 39896 bp, 36 predicted proteins | sample TSNJ031MetaG_FD_104697 | JGI IMG/M metagenome (GOLD analysis project Ga0153947, IMG submission 104697) | Attine ant fungus gardens microbial communities from New Jersey, USA - TSNJ031 MetaG | ecosystem: Host-associated > Fungi > Mycelium > Unclassified | place: USA: New Jersey, Wharton State... | reverse complement strand
TGTAGAATGAAAAATTGATGCTTCAAAACTCTTCGACCTCAGCCATCGGTTTTTACTGATTTACAAGGCAGAGGAACGAGGCGTACCGGATGTACGCCGACTGACGATAACGCAGTAAATCAGTAAAAACCGGTAGCTTGAGGCGTATAGTACATTGTTAACGGAGGGTATGAACTTTAGAACCATCAATCGCAATCAGGATCGGTCATATTGCTAAATTGTTCTAGCAGGGACTTGTGTTTGAAAAATACTGAATTCTGGTGTATAATAGGACAAAAGCTTCTAAATTATATAAATTTCACCATTGTCCTGTTGTATGATATACTGTTTTGTGAAAAATCATCATACAAATCAATAAAGATAGGAGTGTTATATGCCGAAGAGAACAGACATCCACAAAGTGCTAATCATCGGATCGGGGCCGATCATCATTGGGCAGGCCTGCGAATTTGACTATTCCGGAACTCAGGCGTGCAAGGCGCTGAAGAATTTAGGTTATGAGATTGTCCTGGTTAATTCCAACCCGGCAACCATTATGACCGACCCGGAAACTGCTGACGTTACATATATTGAGCCGCTTAATGTCGAACGCTTGGAACAGATTATCAAAAAGGAACGTCCGGATGCCCTTCTGCCGAATCTAGGAGGACAATCCGGGCTTAATCTATGCTCGGAATTAGCCAAAGCAGGAGTTCTTGATAAGTATAATGTCAAGGTGATCGGAGTCCAGGTCGAGGCGATTGAACGCGGAGAAGACCGGGTCGAATTTAAGAAGGAAATGGACAAGCTGGGCATTGAAATGGCCCGCAGTGAAGTTGCCTATTCGGTCGAAGCAGCACTGGACATCGCCAACCGATTAGACTATCCGGTAGTTTTAAGACCGGCCTATACGATGGGTGGTGCCGGCGGTGGTCTGGTATACAATCAGGAAGAACTGAAAACAGTCTGCGCCCGCGGGCTGCAAGCCAGTCTGGTCGGTCAGGTATTGGTTGAGGAATCGATTCTCGGCTGGGAAGAGCTGGAACTGGAAATTGTCCGTGATTCTGAAAACAACATGATTACGGTCTGCTTTATCGAAAATATCGATCCTCTCGGTGTACATACCGGTGATTCGTTCTGTTCAGCACCAATGCTGACCATTTCGGAAGAGACCCAAAAACGTCTGCAGGAACAAGCCTATAAGATCGTCGAGTCGGTACAGGTCATCGGCGGAACGAATGTGCAGTTTGCTCATGATCCCGAGAGTGACCGGATCGTAGTAATTGAAATCAATCCAAGGACTTCACGGTCCTCAGCACTGGCTTCTAAGGCAACCGGATTTCCGATAGCGTTGGTGTCGGCCATGCTGGCATCCGGATTAACCCTGAAGGATATCCCCTGTGGTAAATATGGCACTCTTGATCAATATAAACCGGATGGCGATTATGTGGTTATTAAGTTTGCCCGCTGGGCCTTTGAGAAATTCAAAGGGGTGGAGGATAAGCTTGGCACCCAGATGCGGGCAGTCGGAGAAGTTATGAGCATCGGCAAGAATTATAAAGAGGCCTTCCAGAAAGCGATCCGCAGTCTGGAAACGGGACGTTACGGTTTAGGAAATGCTGCCGATTTCCGCGGCCAGAGTAAAGAAGCGCTGCTAGGTAAGCTGCGTACACCAAGCAGTGAACGGCATTTCATCATGTATGAGGCACTGCGGAGCGGGGCAACGGTGGAAGAGATCCACGGGATTACGAAAGTAAAGCACTATTTTATCGAACAGATGCGGGAGCTGTTAGCGGAAGAAGAAGCACTGGAAAGCGGAAAAGGGAACCTGCCTTCCGATAAACTTCTAATCGCGGCCAAGAAAGATGGATTTGCCGATAAGTATTTAAGCCAGATATTAGAAATTCCGGAAAGCCAGATCCGTGAGAAACGTATCGCATTAGGATTGGAAGAAGCGTGGGAAGGGGTTCATGTAAGTGGAACAAAAGATAGCGCTTACTACTATTCCACCTATAATGCAGCAGATAACAATCCGGTCAGCGCCGATAAGCCGAAGGTCATGATCCTGGGCGGCGGGCCGAACCGTATTGGACAGGGAATTGAATTTGATTATTGCTGTGTGCATGCATCTTTGGCATTGAAGAAGCTAGGATTTGAAACGATCATTGTCAATTGTAATCCGGAAACGGTGTCGACTGATTACGATACTTCTGATAAATTATATTTTGAACCGCTGACACTGGAAGATGTCCTGAGTATCTATAAGAAAGAGAATCCGGTTGGCGTGATTGCTCAGTTTGGCGGCCAGACACCGCTTAATCTGGCGAAAGAGCTGGAGGAAAATGGCGTTAAGATACTGGGAACGCCGCCGGCAGTCATTGACCTGGCCGAAGACCGTGATCTGTTCCGGGATATGATGGAGAAACTTGAAATTCCGATGCCGGAATCAGGGATAGCCGTGAATGTGAATGAGGCGCTGGCTATCGCTAAAGAAATCGGTTATCCTGTGATGGTTCGCCCTTCTTATGTTTTGGGCGGCCGCGGAATGGAAGTAGTATATGATGATGAGAGCATGAACAACTATATGCAGGCAGCGGCTGGCGTAACACCGGACCGTCCGGTCCTGATCGACCGGTTTCTGAATCACGCTCTGGAGTGTGAGGCCGATGCTGTCAGTGATGGCACTTATGCCTTTGTACCGGCGGTCATGGAGCATATCGAACTGGCCGGAGTTCATTCTGGTGATTCTGCATGCATCATTCCTTCAAAACACATATCACCGGAGAATGTTGCGGTCATTAAGGATTATACCAGAAAGATTGCCGTGGAAATGCATGTCAGGGGATTGATGAACATGCAGTATGCAATTGAGGATGGAAAGGTATATGTATTGGAAGCGAATCCCCGGGCATCCCGGACCGTGCCGCTGGTATCAAAGGTGTGTAATATAAGGATGGTGCCGCTGGCGATTGATATTGTGACTGCTGATATAACCGGACGGCCATCGCCGGTACCGGCATTGAAAGAACAGAACATCCCTTATTACGGAGTTAAAGAAGCCGTATTTCCATTTAATATGTTCCCGGAAGTTGATCCGCTTCTGGGACCGGAGATGCGCTCCACAGGTGAGGTTCTGGGCTTGTCAAAATCATATGGTGAAGCTTTTTATAAAGCGCAGGAAGCAACCCAGTCGAAGCTGCCGCTTCGCGGTACAGTATTGATTTCAGTGAACCGCAAAGATAAACCGGAAGTGGTTGACGTGGCGAGAGACTATGCTGAATGTGGATTTAATATTATTGCTACCGGTTCGACTTGTGAACTGCTGAATGAAGCCGGTATTCCTGCGGAGAAGGTGAACAAGCTGTATGAAGGACGGCCGAATATATTAGATTTGATAACCAATGGAAAGATCGATCTGATCGTCAATTCGCCATCTGGCAAAGACAGTGTTCATGATGACAGCTATCTTCGTAAAGGGGCAATCAAGGCGAAGGTTCCTTACATCACGACGCTGGCAGCTGCAAAAGTAACGATTGATGGTATCGCTCATGTTAAGAAGAAGGGTAACGGCGAAGTTAAGTCCTTGCAGGAGCTGCATAGAGAGCTATGATTGTTTTGCTGCAGCGAATAACGAAATAGCGGAGTTCAGGAGAGCAAGTGTTATGTTAAATAATTTTATATTAAGAGGAAATATCTGCTATAGTAAAAGTGCGCAGCATTTGGATATTATCGAACAGGGGTATCTTATCTGCGAGGCAGGAGTCAGCAGAGGGGTATTTAAGGAACTGCCGGAGAAATATAAAGGTCTTGAAATCAGGGATTTTAAGAATAATATAATCATTCCGGGGCTTGTGGATCTTCATGTACACGCGCCGCAATTTTCTTTTCGTTCACTTGGCATGGATATGGAATTACTTGAATGGCTGGAAACGAATGCCTTTCCAGAGGAGGCGAAGTTCAAAAATACTTCTTATGCAGAGGAAGCCTATGGGTTATTTGTTGATGATCTGGTAAAAGGGGCCACGACCCGGGCCAGTATATTTGCGACGATCCATCCGGAGGCTACCCAGGTTCTGGCAAAACAGCTTGAAAAGGCAGGGATCAAGTCATATGTCGGGAAGCTAAACATGGACCGCAATTCACCAGAAATACTATGTGAAGACAGTGCAATGCGATCGGCAGCAGATACGCGGTTCTGGTTAGAAGAGACATTAGCTGCCGGATATGAACATGTGAAGCCGATTTTGACGCCCAGATTTACGCCCTCCTGCAGTGACGAGCTGATGGATTATCTTTCTGAACTGCAAAGAGAATACCATGTCCCGCTGCAGTCGCATTTATCTGAGAATTATAGTGAAATAGAGTGGGTCCGGCAGCTTTGTCCGGAGTCAAAATGCTATGGGGATGCCTATGATCGTTTTGGTCTTTTTGGCAGCCAGGAACCGGTCATTATGGCGCACTGTGTCCATTCATCAGAATATGAGACAGCACTTATGAAAGAACGGGGGGTGATGATCGCCCATTGTCCCAATTCCAATACCAATGTCATGTCCGGGATTGCTCCGGTAAGATTCTATATGGATGCAGGGCTGTCGGTTGGGCTGGGCAGTGATGTGGCCGGCGGCTTTACCACCTCAATATTCCGGGCGATGTCGGACACTATTCGGATGTCGAAGATGAGATGGCGGCTGGTGGATGACAGCCTGAAGCCATTGACCATAGAAGAAGCCTTTTACCTTGCAACCCGCGGCGGCGGTGCGTTCTTTGGGAAAGTGGGGAGCTTTGAGGAGGGATATGAATTTGATGCGGTAGTACTTGATGATGATAATATTGCCAGTACGCTGAAGCCATGTATAAAACAGCGTCTGGAACGCCTGATTTATCTGGCGGACGACCGGAATGTCCGGCATAAATATGCAGGGGGAGTGCAGGTACTGTAGAACAATTATTTTCAGGAAAGAAGCAAACAGATGAAAAGAATTAATAACGGCAACAGGGGAATTTATAGTATACTGATTATTGCAGCGATCTTAATTACCGGCATTATGATCGGACTTAATATCCTGCAGCAGATGGCATTGGATGGAAATAGCGGAGATGACGGTGAAAACCAGTCTTATGACAAACACATTGCGATGATCGTCAGGGATTCTTCCGATGTCTTTTGGCAGTCGGTATATGAAGCAGCCAAGGCCACCGCACTGGAGCAGGGAATATATATTGAGAATTTCGGTATGGAATTGAATCAGGAGTATTCTACGGAAGAGCTGGTGGAGATGGCCATTGCAGCCAGGGTTGACGGAATTATCCTGGAGGCTGATAGCAGTGAAAGAATGACCGAACTGATTAATGAGGCTGACAGTCTGGATGTACCGATTCCGGTGATTACCATAGGCAGCGACGCAGCCGAGAGCCAGCGAAAAGGTTTTGTGTCGGCCAATGATTATGCACTGGGCCGGACCTACGGCAGTCAGGTACTGAAGATGTTGAGTGAAAGAGGCCAGAAGGTCGTCGTTCTGCTGCCTTCTGATAATGAGAATCCGAAGCCTAATTTAGTTTATTCAGGCATTAGTGAGGTGCTGGGCAGCAGTTCTCTGGATCTAAAGTTGTCGGCCAAATTCACCGGAGAAAATGATGAGTTTGGAGCCGAAGAGCAGATTCGTAATCTGCTGTTGTCAGAGGAGGAGCGTCCTGATGCGGTGATTTGCCTGAGTGCTGTCGATACGATCAGTACGTACCAGAGTATCATTGATTATAACCTAGTCGGAAAAGTCAAGATTATCGGCACCTATACATCAACGGAGATTATTGAGGGGATCAGAAAAGGCAGTATTTACTCTACCATTGCTGTTAATGCGGAAGAGATGGGGAGTAAAGCGGCCGAAGGAATGTGTGATTATCTGATCAACGATCATGTCAGTGCTTATCTGCCGGTGCAGTCAGAAGTAGTTTCACTGGATAATGCAGAGAATTACATAGAAGAGGGTACCCTCCCTTGATAGTGTACTACACGGTTTTGAAACAACAATAGGGAGGGTAAAAGTGAAAGAAATAAATAAGAACTCAATCGGTAAAAAACTAACCCTGGTATTTCTGATTGTCTTTGCAGTTGTATTTATCGTCAATGCATTTATTTATTATAATCTCAACCGGGCGATCAACCAGGTCGATAATGTATACAGCAGCAATATCCAGCTAAATGATCTGTCAGAGAATCTGGAGCAAGTGCAGAGTCAGTTATATCAATACTTAAGTACGAAAAGCTCGGATGCACTGGAAAGCTATTACAGATATGAGCAGGATTACCTTGATAAGCTGGCTTCTTTGAATATTGATATTGTCAATGATGCCAACCGGCTGATGGAAAAAAACATCTATTATATGTCGGCAACCTATCTGGATATTACCAATCAGGCTATTGAAGCAAAACGGGGGCGGAATGTGGCCAGGTACAGCGAAGGTCATGAGGAGAGTGAGCGGATATATGATTATATTCAGACCAGTATCAACAGTCTGAATACCACCACCTTCCTTAAAAATGCTTATAATTATTCCGTATTGCGGAATATTCTTAACTATATCATGATATTTGGGATTGTTTCTTTAAGTGTAGTGATTATCCTGGCGATCGGCTGGACCGTCTCAATGACCCGAAGTATAACCCGGCCGCTGGTGAAGCTGGCAAATGCCGCGACCGAAATCGCCAGAGGGAATATGGAAGTGGATTTTCCAATTGTTGAAACCGGTGATGAAATTACGGCGGTGGCCAAAGCCTGTAATAAGATGATCGGCAGTATCCGTTCTTACATTGAAGAAACCAGGCATAATTATGAGCGGGAGAGCCGGCTTTTAGAGAATGAATTAAGCATGAAAAGCGATTTGAAGGAAGCGCAGTTAAAATATCTGCAGGCCCAGATCAATCCCCACTTTCTGTTTAACGGTCTGAATGCCGGGGCCCAGCTGGCAATGATGGAAGGAGCTGAAAAGGCTTGCATGTTCATTGAGAATATGGCCGATTTCTTCCGCTATAATGTCAGGAAGATGGACAATAGTACCACTCTCCGCGAAGAACTTCAATTAGTGGATAATTATATCTACATACTCAATGTGCGTTTTGCCGGTGAGATTAACTATGCAAAAAATATTGATGAAAGACTAATTAATGTGGAAATGCCGGGAATGATCCTGCAGCCGATCATCGAAAATGCAGTAAATCATGGAATCCGGGAAATGGGCGGAGAAGGGAAGATCCAGCTATCGGTGTATGGTGAGCAGGGTGATATCTGCATCAAAGTGAGCGATAATGGTACCGGAATTGAGCCCGCTACGGCCGGCCGGATCATGCAGGGAGAGCCGGTCATGAGTCAGAGTCAAAGGGATTCTGCCGGAATCGGCCTGGACAATGTGATAAGCAGGCTAAAAAGCTATTTTGAACGGGAGGACATCTTTACGATCACCCCGCTGCAAAACGGCACCGAAGTAGTCATTCATCTGCCGAAAGGGAGGAGCGGGGAAAACCGTGATAAAAATACTGATATGTGATGATGAAGGAATTGTCAGAGATTCGCTTCAGTTTATCTTACAAAAGAACTTTCGTGGCGAATGTGAATCGGAAACGGCCAGAAATGGAAGGCTGGCAATCGAACTTGCGGAGTCGTTCCGCCCGGACATCATTATGATGGACATCCAGATGCCTGGTATTAATGGCATTGATGCAATGCGGGAAATCCGAAAGGAAAACCGCAATGTCGTATTCATTATTCTGACGGCATATGATAAATTTGAATATAGTCAGGCGGCAATCGACCTGGGAGTATTTTCTTATCTGACCAAGCCGATCAATAAAGACAAATTCTGTGATGTTCTGCGCCAGGCGATGAATCAGGTTGAGGACAGAAAGAAAAAGGCCCGGTCTGATCTGCTGGTAAAAGAAAAGCTGGAAGCGGTTATTCCGATTATCGAAAGCGGTTTTGTCTACAGTACAATTTTTGAAAAAGCCGGCGGGGTCCGGGAAGACTTGGGCTACCGGGATCTGCTGGGGATTCAGGAGGAATATGCTCATATCATCGTGATCGAATGCGGCGATGAGCTGCACAGAGGTGAACTCAGCAATAAGGTTGGCGCGGGAATTAAGCTGCAAAAGAATATTCTGATCTTTCGCGAAACAATAAAAGAAGCGGTCAATAGTATCATCGGGGAAGTGATGGCTAATAAGGTCATCGTCGTGGTTCCCGGCAAAAGCCAGGCGGAAGAATATGATGAGCGGGTAGCAAAGATAGAAAGAATGCGGTCGCTGCTGAGAAAGCTGGAACAGCAGATTGGTCTGAAGTTCAAAGCCGGTATCGGTTCGGTGAAGAAATGGCATGATATGCCTGAATCATACCGGGAAGCGAGCGAAACACTCAGCCAGGGAATGGGCAAGGTAACCCATGCCAGGGATATGCCGGTTGGCTGTGTATACGAGGAAACCTATCCTGATGAGTTGGAGAAAACCCTTTTTAACGCTCTTGAACAGGGCGATGTGGAAGGGACGAAACACTTCAGCGAAGCGTTTATGCAATGGATGGAGAGCAGCCATCCTAAGCTCAATAACACAATCCGGTTAAAAGCGGTAGAGTTTATTCTGTGGGCCGAACATCTGGCCTATATGCAGGGGGGAATGGTGTATCATTTTGACAGCCGGGCCGATTATCTCGATACAATTATCTCTTTTGAGTCTTATAAAGGGCTGAACCTCTGGTTCATCCAGAAGATGGGAGAAGCTGCCGGACATATTGCTATGAGGCATCGGGAGAAGACCAGTAATGCGGTCGAGCAGGCGAAAGCATACATAGAGGAAAATTTCACTGCCGATCTGTCGCTTGAGAATCTGGCCAAACAAATCGGCATCAGCCCATACTATCTGAGTAAGCTGTTTAAGGAATTGGAAGGAATTAATTATATTGATTATCTGACGAAACTGCGGATCGGTTATGCCAAAAAAGAGCTGGCGGAAAGCGAAAAGAGTATCAAAGAAATCTGTTGTGATACTGGTTACAGCGATCCTAATTATTTCAGCAGGATCTTTAAAAAGTGGACCGGTATTACCCCTACCGAGTTCAGGGAGAAAGGAGTTTCCGTATGAAAAGGATCATATTATCTTTGCTGGTTTGCTGCTTGCTTCTCACTACTATTGCCGGATGTCAAAATCAGCAATCTGAGACTGTAAGCGAAACGAAAGACAAATCGAAGATGGCTATCGGCATTACTTTTGACACCTTTGTTCTGGAACGATGGATCCGTGACCGCGATGTATTTGTTGATACGGCAGAGAAACTTGGGGCAACGGTTGATGTGCAGAATGCAAATGGTGACGTGGAAAAACAAAAAGAACAAATTAAAAAATTTATTGACCAGGAGATGGATGCCATTGTTGTCGTTGCTGTAGACTGCTTTCAACTCACGGATGTTGTTGCGGAGGCAAAAGAAAAAGGAATCATTGTTGTTTCCTACGACCGTTTGATTCAGGAGGAGACCAGTGATCTGTATATAACGGTGGATAACCGGATGGTCGGCCAGGAAATGGCCAAGGAGATCAAGTCGCAGCTGCCCGAAGGGGGAAATGTGGTAATGATCTGCGGTCCGGAGGCCGATACCAACAGTCTGGATGTTGCCGATGGTTTTAAGGAAGCGATGGATGGTGGAAGATGGAAGGTTATCTATGACGATAATGTCAAGTCGTGGACGCCGGAAAATGGAACTGCAGCGGTTACCGAAGCATTTCAGAATGTTACCGATGTTGATGCAGTGATGTGCGGTAATGACGGCCTGGCCGGCTACGTTATCCGGGCGTTAAGTGAGATGCAAATGGCCGGTACAGTGGTCGTGGTCGGCCAGGATGCAGATCTTGAAGCCTGCCAGAGGGTGGTGGAAGGAACCCAGTCGATGACCGTCTATAAACCGATTAAAGAGTTGGCAAAATTAGCTGCCGAATGCACGGTAAAATTGATTAAGGGTGAGACCATCAGTGAGCTTTCCGACAGCATGGAACTAAAAAACGGCAGCAGTGTACCATATTATGGCCTGGAACCGGTCGCGGTAACTAAAGATAATATGGATAGTGTAATCATTGATTCCGGATTTCATCCAAGGGAAGAAGTTTATCTGAATTTAAAAGAATAGCATGATGTTGGTGACAAAAGGTATTGTGGACCCTGATACCTACGGATTGCTACGCACTTTGTGCTCCCGCAATCCTAAAAACATTCGAAATCCGCCCTGTTCGGGCTACTTTCTCATGTTTTACGGGTCCCAAAGTCATGCTTTTTCATGCAAGCATGAAACGCATGACCTTTTGACCCTGGTATCATAGCATATTTTTAACCGGAACTAGCACAAGAATGTGCTAGTTCTTTTTTGCTGCGGAAAAATATTATTAATTTCTGCAGAGATTAACAAGTATATCCAGATAAAAAATTGATATATTGATAATAACCAAAAATTGTTTTAAAAGGAGGAACATTATGAAAAACAAAATTAAGAGACTTTTGGCAATGGGAATCGCAGCAACAATGCTATTCTCTCTCGCAGCTTGCAGCAGCCAGGGAAGCGGTGGTGCTGACACGCAGGAAGCGAGCGGAGATGCTCAGACCGAAGATACCGATTCAGGAACCAAGAAGATCGGTGTTGCAATGCCGACCAAAGATCTTCAGCGCTGGAATCAGGACGGTGAGAACATGAAGACCCAGTTAGAGGCAGCAGGATACGAAGTAGATCTGCAGTATGCAAGCAACGATGTTGCAACTCAGGTTTCGCAGATTGAAAATATGATTTCCGGCGGATGTGATCTTCTGGTTATCGCGGCAATTGATGGTGATTCTCTGGGAACACCTCTGGCAACGGCTGAAGAGCAAGGCATACCGGTAATTTCTTATGACCGCTTGATCATGAATTCAACAGCGGTACAATACTACGCAACATTTGATAACTATCTGGTAGGACAGAAACAGGGCGAATACATAGTTGAAGCTTTAGACCTTGAGAATCAGGCCGGTCCGTTCAACCTTGAACTGTTCACCGGTGACCCGGGTGACAACAATGTTAATTTCTTTTGGAATGGTGCTTTGGATGTCCTGCAGCCATACATTGACGACGGTAAGTTAGTAGTTCAGTCCGGACAGGTAAAGAAAGAAGAGTGTGCAACCGCTGAATGGTCACCCGAAAAATCACAGTCCAGAATGGATGCGATCCTCAGCTCCAACTATGCTGATAAGCAGTTAGATGTAGTAATGTGTTCCAATGACTCAACCGCTCTTGGTGTAGAAAATTCATTAGAAGCAAATTACACCGGCGAATGGCCGATCATCACCGGTCAGGACTGTGATATTGCGAATACCAAGAATATGCTTGTAGAAAAACAATCGATGTCAGTCTTTAAAGATACCCGTAAGCTTGCAGAACAAACCGTAAAAATGGTAGATGCAATCATGAGCGGGGGTAAAGCAGAGACTAACGATAATGAATCTTATGATAATCACACCGGCATCATTCCGACTTACCTTTGTGATCCTACCGTTGTTACGGTTGATAACTACAAAGAAATGCTGATCGATTCGGGCTATTACAAGGAAGATGAATTAAAATAATCAAGTGAGAGCAGTCACAGGCGGGAGATTCCCGCCTGTGTTTATCAAGGAAGAGGAGGAATGGAATTGGCTAAGATCTTATTAGAGATGCGAAACATTACCAAGACTTTTCCGGGAGTCAAAGCGCTTGATGATGTTAATCTGCAAGTGGAAGAAGGCACGGTTCACGCCCTGGTCGGGGAAAATGGTGCCGGCAAATCTACCTTAATGAATGTCTTAAGCGGCGTTTATCCTTATGGAAGCTATGAAGGGGAGATTATTTACGAAGGAGATGTTTGTAACTTCTCTAAAATTAAAGACAGTGAGGGAAAAGGGATCGTTATTATTCATCAGGAGCTGGCATTAGTCCCGGAAATGACTATCGGTGAGAATATGTATCTGGGGAATGAACAAGGCAGGACCTTTGGCATTGACTGGAATAAAACCTATGGTGAGGCGGATAAGTATTTGGCGCAGGTAGGATTAAAAGAATCCTCCCGGACATTGATCAAGGATATCGGAACCGGCAAACAGCAGTTGGTCGAAATTGCCAAAGCGCTGGCTAAGCATGCCCGATTATTGATTCTTGATGAACCGACATCCTCATTAAATGAAGAGGATTCTCAGGCCTTGCTTGACCTGATGCTGGAGTTCAAAAAACAGGGTATGACTTCGATTATCATTTCCCATAAGCTCAATGAAATTGCTTATGTGGCCGATAAGATTACCGTCATCCGTGATGGCGCCACCATCGAAACTCTGGATAAAAGCATGGATGACATTACCGAGACCCGGATCATCAAGGGAATGGTTGGACGTGAACTTAGCGACCGTTTTCCGAAAAGGGAAAAGAAAAATATTGGCGGCGTTGCCATGGAGATAAAAGACTGGACGGTACATCATCCGCTTTATTCTGAACGGAAAGTAGTAGACGATGTTTCGCTCCATGTTAGTAAAGGCGAGGTGCTTGGCATTTCCGGTCTGATGGGAGCGGGAAGAACCGAGCTGGCAATGAGTATCTTCGGCAAAAGTTATGGAAAGAAAATTTCCGGCCAATTATTTATAGAGGGAAAAGAATTAAAGCTGCACTCAGAAAAAGAGGCTATTAAGCATAAGGTTGCATACGTGACCGAAGATCGTAAAGGCAATGGATTAATCTTAAGCAATCCGATCCGCGTGAACACAACCCTGGCGAATCTGGATGGAGTGAGCAAACATGGTGTCATTGACGCGGACAAAGAGATTTTAGTTGCAAACGAATATAAAGATAAGATGAATACGAAATGTCCCACGGTAGAACAAAATGTCGGCAACTTAAGCGGCGGGAATCAGCAGAAAGTTCTTCTTGCGAAATGGATGTTTGCAGAACCGGACATATTGATATTGGATGAACCTACCAGAGGTATTGATGTTGGTGCGAAGTATGAGATTTATTGTATCATTAATGATCTGGTTGAAAGCGGTAAGTCGGTAATCATGATTTCTTCAGAACTCCCGGAAATTCTCGGTATGTCGGACCGGATATACGTGATGAACGAAGGGAAGATCGCGGGGGAATTAAATGCCGCCGAGGCGACTCAGGAGAAGATTATGTCGTGTGTTTTGAAATCGAGCAAAGGAGAATAAACTATGAATAAAGAAAAAGTAGCATCATTTTTTAAAAAGAATACAATGGTTCTGGTGCTGGTCATCGTTGCGCTGTTCTTCACCTGGCAGACCCAGGGCCGGCTTTTATATCCGCAGAACATCAATAATCTGATTTCCCAGAATGCTTATGTATTTATTCTGGCGACCGGTATGCTTTTGTGTATTCTGACCGGTGGCAATATTGACCTTAGTGTCGGATCGGTAGTATGTATCGTTGGTGCGGTCGGTGGTACGTTAATGGTAAAACAGAATATGAATATCGGCCTGAGCATTTTACTCATGCTGGGTGCCGGACTTTTGATTGGTATCTGGCAGGGCTTCTGGATCGCTTACCGGCGGATTCCGCCATTTATCGTAACACTGGCAGGCATGCTGATGTTCCGGGGAATGTCTAATATCATTCTGCAGGGTTACACGGTTGCTCCGATGCCGCAGGGATACTTAAATCTGTTTAACAGTTATATCATTGATTTCTTTGGTGGTGAAGGTTTCAATTTTACCAGTCTGGCAGCCGGCATCATCATTGCAGTCATTTTTACCTGTATGAGGTTCCGTCAGAGAATGGTCAGAATCAAAAAAGGCTATGCGGTGGATAGTCTGATCAGTGATATTCTTCGCTGTGCGGTGATCAGTGCGGTGGTGATTGCTTTAATGTGGAAATTGGCGATGTATAAAGGGATTCCAAACATTTTGCTGTGGATTGGTGTGATTGTTCTGGTCTATGGATACATAACCTCTAAAACGACAGTTGGACGTCATTTCTATGCGGTCGGCGGCAATGAAAAGGCGGCGAAACTATCCGGTATCAATACCGACCGGGTATACTTCCTGGCTTATGCCAATATGGGATTGCTGGCAGCGGTAGCGGCAATGGTAACGATTGCCCGCCTGAACTCAGCCAACCCGACTGCCGGTGACAGTTATGAAATGGATGCTATCGGTTCCTGTTTCATCGGCGGAGCTTCAGCATACGGCGGAAGCGGTACGATTCCAGGGGTTATCATCGGTGCGACCCTGATGGGTGTTATCAACCTGGGGATGTCAATCATGGGTATTGATGCTAACTGGCAGAAGGTAGTAAAAGGGCTCGTGCTGCTGGCAGCGGTTATCTTCGATGTTGAGACCAAAAAGAATTCAAGATAGTAATAAAGAACATGAATGAACCATCTTTGTACAGGAAGGAATTTCTGTATAAAGGTGGTTTTTATCGGTATTCCCGGGGCGTTTTCCCATACTTATTCTTGAAATGGCGTATATACTGACTGGCTGAGTGAAAGCCAACCATCCCGGCGATATCAGTTATGGAATAGTCAGTATTATTCAGCAGTTCAATACTTTGCTCGATACGGTAATTACAGAGATATTCTATCGGTGTAGTGTGCAGCAGATTCTTAAAGCACCGGCAGCATTCACCGTTGCTGATATGAGCAGCCGAAGCGATATCCCGGAGGGAAAGGTCTTTAGCATAGTGTTCCTGAATGTAATTGATCAGCGTCTGTATCCGCTGCTGTTTGCGGATAAAGGCCTTGGAAGTTTGGGTGATCGAGCCGGAGAGATTGCGGATCAGAATATACCACATACTGTTTATTCGGAGTGATATCATGTATTCCCATCCGTAAACTGCCGGACTCTGCATTAAAACTTCCAGTTTCCACAGATGATCAAGGATTTCTTTCTGCCAGAGAACCGCATCACGAAAGATGGTTGCCGGGAGTGTATAGTTGGTCGTAAAGGGCAGAACATAAGTCTGCTCTATTCGGCTTCCGGTAAAAAAGGAAAGCAGTTTATCGGGGAAATTAAAACTGACGTATTCGCCATCGGCGGAAATATTGGTGGTAACATGCAGAAGTCCACGATTGATAAATACAGCTTCACCTCTAATAAGAGTATATGCATCCCCATTAATCTGAATTGTAACCATCCCTTTTGTAACCAGTGTAAACTGCAGCTCCTCATGCCAGTGCAGATCCATATACCCCCGGCCGGGCGGGGTTATCCCGTCTTTGGTAATCCTATACATCTGGTAAGGAAATGATTGGTCATCATATTTATTTGTTTCATGCAGATCGGTATTTTCAGGCATTTTCATCATCCTTGTTAAGATTCAGTGATTTTTGGGCAAATTCTAAGTATTAATTTCAGTGACTTATTGATATTATGATATCATTGAGGATAAAAAAAGACAAGGAGGCAGTCTGATGGTAAAAGGGTATATGAAACGGATTGAGTTTTTAAAAGAACGGGTCGTACATACAAGACCGGAAATGGATCTGGAAAATGCGGTTATATTAACAAAAAGCTTTCGGGAGACAGCAGGAGAACCGCTGCCGGTCCGGAAGGCAAAAGCTTTCCGCCGGCAATGTATAGAAAAGACGGTGAAAATCTGGGATCAGGAGCTGATTGTAGGCTGTTCCGGCAGCAAAATGCGCGGCGGTATTCTCTGTGCTGATACTTGCTGGTCGATTTTAGATGAGGAACTGGAAACGATCAGCACCAGAAAATATGATCCTTTTTATCTGCGTGAAGAGGATAAAGAGGTTTTTCTGCGTGAGGTAAAACCATTCTGGCAGGGGCGCTCCAGCTATGAAGCATGGCTGGCTCAGATTCCCGAAGATACGAAAGAGCTGCGGGATAATGGTGTCGTATATATCAATCGTAAAGCGGTCCGCGGCTGGGGAGAGACCACCGCAGGATACCGGCAGGTGGTTGAAGAAGGACTGGAAAGCATCTGCAATACCATAAGGGAAAGAAAAGCAGCTCTTGATATTACTATACCGGGAGACTATGAGAAGAATAGTTATCTGGAAGCCCTGCTCATCTCTGCCGAAGGGATCATGCTGCTGGCTGAACGTTACGCTCAGGAAGCAGAGCGGCTGGCCGGAGCAAAGACCGATGAGGTGAGGAGAGAAGAACTGCTGGATATCGCTGAAAGCTGCCGCAGGGTACCGCGCTATCCGGCCAGAACATTCCGGGAAGCACTTCAGTCTTTATATCTGTATCAGATATGTATCTTTATGGAACAAAATGCCGCCAGCTATAATCCCGGCAGGATCGATCAGTATCTCTATCCGTATTATAAAGCCGATCTTGAAAGCGGTGTGCTGACCGGGGATCAGGCTCAGGAGCTGCTGGATTGTTTATGGGTGAAGTTTAGTGAACCTTGTCTGTTCCAGGATGCCGTTACGGCGGAATTCGCGGCCGGCTACCCAATGTTCCAGAATGTCTGCGTCGGCGGTGTCGACAGCAGCGGACAGGATGCGATCAATCCGCTTTCCTATCTGATCCTGCAGGCAACTATGGATGTGCAGCTGTATCAGCCATCGTTATCGGTTCGTTACAGTCTGGCTAAGAATCCTAATACATTTTTGCGGAAGGTAGTAGAGCTGATCAAGCTTGGCACCGGCTTTCCGGCCTTCCACAATGATGATATCGGCATCCGCATGCTGATGAACAAAGGGGTGCCGCTGAAAGAGGCTTTTGACTGGAATCCGTGTGGCTGCGTGGAAACCAATCTGGAAGGACGGATGCGGCAATATACTGCTTTGGCAGATATTAATCTGGGCAGTATCATCGAATTTGTCCTGCTGAACGGAATGAACCGCAAAAGCGGCCTTATAATATCAGAGCAAACCGGTGATCCGGCCGGATTTAAGAATTATGAAGAGTTTAAACAGGCGGTAAAAGATCAGCTGGCTTATGCGGTGAAAGCGGTGGTGAAAGGCAGTCACGTTATTGATGAAGTTTGTATGGACCGTTTTGTACCGACCTTATCTCTGAGCTTCCGTGAGTGTATCCGGAATTGTCAGGATTATGCCCGCGGCGGAGCTAAGTATAACTGCGGCAACGGGATTATATTAATCGGTGTTGCCGATCTGATCAATAGTATGGCAGCGGTAAAACATCTGGTCTATGATACCGGACAGGTGCCGATGGCGGAGATGGTCAAAGCTCTGGATGCTGATTTTGCGGGTTATGAAGAAGTCAAGAAGCTTTGTGAAAGTGCGCCGAAATATGGCAATGACGACCAGCTGGCTGATGAAATTGTCGGTGAGATGTATACCTTTATTGCCGATGAGATTGAAAAGTACAGCAGTAAGTTCGGCCGGATGACACCGGGAATTCTGCCGGTATCAGGGAACACCCCCTTCGGTCTGGAAGTTGGTGCCCTGCCCTCCGGACGAAATGCCTGGAAGCCATTAGCGGATGGTGTGAGCCCGAACGGCGGCAGTGACTTCAATGGACCGGGTGCGGTGCTGAAATCGGTATCGAAGATTCCTCATGACCGCTTTGTTCAGGGGACCCTGCTGAACATGAAAGTAGAGCCGGATATGTTGAATACTGAAAACGGCATGAATCAGATGATGGCGCTGCTTAAGAGTATGTGTACCTTAGGCGTGTTCCATGTGCAGTTCAATGTGATCGACCGGGAAGTTCTCATTAAAGCCCAGCAGGAGCCGGATAAGTACCGGGGACTCCTGATCAGAGTGGCAGGTTATACAGCTTATTTTGTAGAGTTGGGCAAAGATGTTCAGGATGAGATCATCGGCCGGACAGTGCAAGATGGATTTGCGGCAGGGTAAGATGAGATGACCGGAACAGTACTGAGAATTGAAAAAACATCAATACATGATGGTGAAGGTCTGCGGACGGTAGTGTTTTTGAAAGGCTGTCCGCTGAAATGTAAATGGTGCTCGACACCGGAATCGCAGTCATCAGGTATCGAGAGCGGTTATGGAAGGTCGATGCAGGCAACAGAAGTGGTAACAGAGATTGTCAAGGATGAAGTGTTTTTCTTTCATTCTCAGGGCGGGGTAACCCTCAGCGGAGGTGAACCGCTGATGCAGCCTGAATTCTGCGGTGCAATCCTGAGGGAATGCTGTTACCGGGGAATCCATACGGCGATGGAAAGCAGCTTTTACGCAAAGTATGAGAATATTGAGCGGTTGTTACCCTTTTTAAGTGATCTTTACATTGATCTCAAACTAATGGATCATGACCGGCATATGGAACACACCGGTATTGCTAACCGATTGATATTGGATAATATCCGGAAATTGCAGGAGTCGGTTTTTTGCGGCAATATCCACATTCGCATTCCCTGTATTCCGACCATCAATATGGATGCCGGTAATTTTCAGGCGGCAGCAGACTTTTGCAGTAGTTTAAAGAAGCTTACCGATGTGGAACTTCTGCCTTATCATCGCCTGGGACTGGAAACATACCGGAAATTAAACCGGGAATATCAGTTGGCGGGAATCAATGCGCCAACGGCTGATGATATGGAGACGGCCGCAGCGATACTGCACCAGCGGCTGAAAGGAAAACCGATAAAAATCAAAGGTAATATTGTATATGCTTAAACCGGCTGGTTAATGGAATCTTGCCGGCACACCATTTTGTATAAAATACTACATAAAATGTATCAGAAATTACATTCTACTTTCCTGTTCAAAGCTTATAATAGAATAAGTTTTAAAAGCAAGGAGGGTGAATGATGACAAAGAAAATGACCGAAGGCAGTCCGGCCAGATTAATCATAGTTTTTACAATCCCTTTGCTGATTGGAAACATATTTCAACAGATGTACAGTATGGCCGATACTTTGATCGTCGGCCGGACCATCGGGGTCAATGCTCTGGCGGCAGTAGGGAGTACCGGGAGCATCAGTTTTCTGATCCTGGGATTTGCCATGGGGGCTACCGGCGGACTGGCGATCATAACGGCTCAGCGGTTTGGTGCCAAAGATGAGCGCGGAGTCCGGAGGAGTGTGGCGGCCGGGGTGTGGATCAGCCTGATAATAACGGCAGTGCCGACTGCTGTTTCAGTCCCGCTGACCAGACAGATTCTGGAGCTGATGCGGACACCGGCGGAGATTATCGATGATGCTTACAGTTATATTGTAATTATATTTGCCGGGATTTTTGCAAGTATGCTGTTTAACCTGCTTTCTAATATCATCAGGGCACTGGGTGACAGCAGAACACCGCTGCTGTTTCTGATCGTGGCGTGTATCCTAAATATTGTCCTCGATTATCTGTTTATCCGGGCCTTTCATATGGGTGTGGCCGGAGCAGCGTGGGCGACGGTGATCGCGCAGCTAATATCGGGGCTGCTGTGCCTGATTTACATTAAAATGAAACTGCCGATTCTGCACCTGACCAGGGAAGACTGGCGGGTATCGGGCTGGGAACTGGCTCAGCATGCCAGAGTGTCCCTGCCGATGGGTTTTCAGATGTCGATCATTGCTATTGGAGCAGTAGTGCTGCAGTTTGTCTTGAACGGACTGGGAGCGGTTGCCGTGGCAGCGTTTACGGCAGCACAGAAGATTGATCAGATTGCCAGTCAGCCGATGAATTCTTTCGGTACTACTATGTCTACATATGCAGCGCAGAATTACGGGGCCGGTAAAATAGACCGGATTGGTAAAGGGGTATTTCAGTGCTGTTTGATTTCTGTTGGATTCAGCATTATAATGGGATTAATTAATTTCTTCGCGGGTTACAGGCTGACCGGTCTGTTTGTTGGGGAAGGTGCTTCAGAAGTGCTAAAGATGGCCCAGATATACCTGCGGATTAACGGAGCGATGTACTGGGCGCTGGCGCTTTTATTCATTTTCCGGTATACTATCCAGGGGTTGGGCCGGAGCGTTATGCCGACGGTGGCGGGGATCATGGAGCTGCTTATGCGTACATTTGCAGCCGTATTTCTGGCTGCCCGAATGGGATTTGCAGGAGCCGCCTGGGCCAGTCCGTTGGCGTGGATCGGGGCATGTATTCCGCTGGCGATCGATTACATTTTAACCATCAGAAAATTACGCAGAAATTACCAATTGGAAAAAAACCTATAAAATCAGGAGAGAGCTATGAAACAGAACTATACGAAAACTATTTATGTTTGCTTTATCGGATATATCGTACAGGCGGTTGTCAACAATTTTGCCCCGCTTTTATTTTTGACCTTTCAGTCCAGCTACGATATTTCACTGTCGAAAATCACTCTGCTGGTCACTATTAATTTTGCTGTTCAGCTGCTGGTCGACTTGGCAGCGATCGGATTTGTCGATAAGATCGGATACCGGGCATCGGCTATGCTGGCGCACATACTGGCCGCCGCCGGACTGGCATCATTGACAGTGCTGCCGGAGTTATTTGGCAATCCGTTTGCAGGGTTGCTTATTGCGGTAATCATATATGCTATGGGCGGTGGTCTGCTGGAAGTACTGATCAGTCCGATCGTGGAAGCGTGTCCGACCGATAACAAAGAGAAAGCGATGAGTATGCTGCACTCCTTCTATTGCTGGGGACATGTGGGGGTAGTACTGCTTTCGACCGTATTTTTTGTGGTGGCGGGCATATCCAACTGGAAGGTACTGGCGCTGGTGTGGGCGGTGATTCCGGCTGTAAATACCTTTATGTTTGCCAAAGTTCCAATCGCCCCGCTGATTGAGGACGGGGAGGAAGGCTTGGCGTTTGGCGCCCTTATGCGAAACAGAATGTTCTGGCTGTTTGTCGTTCTGATGGTGTGTGCCGGTGCCTGCGAACAATCGGTGAGCCAGTGGGCATCGGTATTTGCGGAACAGGGACTGGGGGTGAGTAAGGTTATCGGCGACCTTGCCGGTCCAATGCTGTTTGCAGTGATGATGGGAATTTCCCGGCTGATTTACGGGAAATATGGAGAGCGTATGAATTTGAAGAAGTTTATGACCTGCAGCGTATTGCTATGCTGCACCTCTTACCTCATAATCTCCTTGTCGCCCTGGCCGGTGCTGGGATTGATCGGCTGTGGTTTATGCGGGATGTCGGTGGGGATTCTGTGGCCGGGGACCTTCAGCATGGCATCAGCGGGGGTGCGCGGCGGCGGTACGGCGATGTTTGCTCTGTTGGCCCTGGCCGGGGATCTGGGATGCTCGGGCGGACCAACCTTTGTCGGACTTGTCTCCGGTGCGTTTGGAGACAATCTGAAGACAGGTATACTGGGGGCTATTATATTCCCGCTGATACTGCTGATGGTGCTGACCTTCAGCCGGAAGAAAGTATATATTTCATAAAGAGCTGCTGATTAGAGTAATTCCGATATCACTTTTTCAAACTTCTTATCCGACATTATTTCATGGGTGATAAATTCACCGTTATAAAACAGACTAAAAGATGTAAATGGTGCAGGAGCATTTTTAGCCTGCTCAGTTGTTTTGAAATGAATTGTCTTCATATTGATTCCTTTTTCCTGAGCGCATTTTACCAGCAGCGGCACATATTTTGCAGTAAATGGACATTGGCTGGCATAATAAAGCACCAGTCCCTTTTCTTCGATATGTGGTTCTTTCACCCATTCTTTAAAACTTGGTTTTTCCGCTGATTTATCAAAGGGCAGATACATTAGTTCATAGTCAGGTTTAGCGCTGTCGCAGACAATAAAACCTTTGTGGATTAAATATTTTTTGTCTGACAGATACGGTCTTTTCTTTGCTGATGATAATATGACAAGTCCTTTTTTGCCCTTTTCCCGGCTGTCGTTAAGACAGGAATCTAATAATTGATTTGAATATCCTTTGCCTTTAAATTGTCCGGAAACCCATAAACAATCAATATACATATAGCCGTCGGCATTTATCGGACACCAGGCATTTTCCGCCGGTATATATTCGATAAAACATTTACCTCTGACGTCGTATTTTTTAAAGATTAATCCTTCATCAAAGCGATCCTTTATCCAGGATTTTTTAGCGATTACCTGACAGTCTTTATTGTTGGAAATCGCACAACATACATGTTCCGCCTCAATATTTTCGTTTGTAATTGTAATAATTTTCATTTGTATCCTCCAAAGATTTATGATGGTATTATAACAAAGATACCCTCCCTTGACAATGTACTACACGCCTCAAGGGAGGGTACAGATATAAGTATAGTATACGAATGTTCGAAGTAGATAGACATTGCGCTGATCCGGAAAATGGTATAACATAAGAATATCAGTGGTGAATAAGGAGGTTTAATATGCAGTATCGCGAAGATAAAAAGAGTGGAAACCAGCTTTCCGTATTGGGATTCGGATGTATGCGTCTGCCCGCAAGCAGAGGCCGGATTGATAAAGAGAAGTCGAAGCAGTTGATCCAAAGGGCTTATGACTGTGGGATAAATTATTATGATACGGCTTATCTGTATTTTGGCAATGAAGAGACAGTAGGTGCGATATTTGAAGAACTGGGAATCCGGGAAAAGATCTGCATTGCGACCAAACTGCCGCAGACAATGTGTAACAGTAAGGATGATTTTGATTCATTTTTTACTGAGCAGAAGAAGCGGCTCAGGACCGGCTACATAGATTACTACCTGATGCATAATATCTCATCCTTTGCGCAATGGGAACATCTGCGCAAACTGGGAATCGAAGAGTGGATTGCCAGTAAAAAGACCAGCGGGGAAATCCACCGGATCGGTTTTAGTTATCATGGTTCCAGCGAAGAATTCAAGGCGATGATCGATGCTTATGACTGGGATTTTGTACAGATTCAGTATAACTATGTGAACATCCATTATCAGGCCGGAATGGAGGGACTTAAGTATGCCGCTGCCAAGGGGCTTTCGGTTATTATCATGGAACCGCTGCTGGGCGGAAAACTGGTGAACGGGCTGCCGGCCGAAGTGGTCCGGATCATGCAGGAAGCCAAGCCGGAATCAACGCCCGCCAGCTGGGGATTAAACTGGCTATGGAATCAGCCGGAAGTATCGGTGATCCTCTCCGGTATGAATGAAATGGGGCAGCTGGATGAAAATCTCAAGCTTGCTGATCAGGCAGTTGCAGGAATGTTTGGAGCGGTGGAAGACGCAGTCATCGAAAAGGCCATAGAAGCCTTTAATGCCGGTTATAAGGTGCGCTGTACCGGCTGTAACTACTGTATGCCATGTCCTAAGAATATTAACATTCCGGCTTGTTTTACAGCCTACAATAACAGCTATGTGATCGGTTGGAAGACGGCACTGATGCAGTATATGAATGCAGTTGGCTTTATTGGTGATAATCCCCGTTTTGCCAGTGACTGCGTAAAGTGCGGTAAATGCGAGAGCCATTGTCCTCAGGGGATAGCCATCCGTGAGGAGCTCCGGCGGGTAAAACGGCGGCTGGAGATTCCTGGGATCAAGCCGGCCGGAAAAATTGTCAGAAGAATGATGCAGAAAGTTTGACAAAAGATAATGAAAGGGTTAAGACGGATACTCGTAAATCCGCTTGGCTACTTCTTCGTAACCTTACAGCAGCTCCGCTGCTGTAAGGTTATATTTCTGCGATACTCTAATGGTGCTAAACCATAATTCTTTTTAAATACAGCGGCAAACTTACTCTGGTTTTCGTACCCAACCTGTTTGGCAATATTGGTAATGGAATCCTGAGTTTCCTTTAATAACCGGGCCGCTTTCTGGATTCTCAACTGGAGGATGAAGGAGGATAGATTTACACCGTAAACACCCCGGAAATAATTTTTCAGGCTGGTCTCGCTGATGTTAAAATGATCAGCCAGTTCTTTAGCGGTATGGCGGATACTTAGGTCAGCAGTTAGAATAGAAGCGGCGGCCTTGGCGATCTTGACCTGGGTTTGTGAATAAAAGACATGAAGCTTCCGGTGCGGCAGCGGCGTGTGGACTTCCAGATAGCTGAGGATTTCCAGAAGTTTGAGCTTCAGGGTGGATAATCGTTCTGTCTGACCCAGCTTCCAAAGTTCTGCCAATAGATTTTTCAACTGCAGATCGGGTTCCGAAAGATAGGTTTCCGGGCTGTTTCTGTAATAGCTGTAAAAGGGGCCCAATTCCAGAGCCAGTTCAGAAATTAAATCGGGAGTTGTATTTAACTCATTTAAATCAAAAAAGATTTCTATCCCTTCATAGTGATGGCTGGGATAGCTGTATTCCTTGATAACATTATCAGCTGAAATGCAGAGTTCACTATCGGTGATATAGGCAAAGCTGCCATTGTCCAGGGCAACTTCGCAGCGACCGCTAATACAGTAATTCAGCAGCAGGACCGGGGAATTGCTGTCCACATCCGGTGCCGGCCAGAAAGGGGCATAAATCTTATTGTAGGATAATAAGATTCCCGGACATACGGAATAGACAGTGATAGCGCCGCGGCCGTCATTTGCTTCAAGTTGTAGAGTTATGCTATTTGGGCTCTCGGTGGTGGTGATATTTGAAAAATCTTTGTTCTTCATGCGTGGTTCGCCAATATTCATCTTAAGTAATCTCCTTGTAATACCAATGATTAACTAAACTAAGTATACATCAATCAAAGGACATGCACAAGTGTTATTTGGAGCTAAAAAACAGAAATGGAGCGATGCGGATACAACCAAGAAATTCCGGTTGAAAAATTAAAAAGGTTATGATATAGTAATCAAAGTTGAATAAAGTATATTGTTTTGCCGCCGGGTAAAACATTAAGATAAGCGTTTGGAATCCATGCCGTTAGGCCGTTGAAGGTATGGATGACCGACGCTTTTTTTTGGATGATTGGAAATTGTTTCTAAATTTCCCGGACATGCAAAAGGAATCAGGGAGGCTATCATGGGAAACAAAAAGATACTAAATACGTATGCGAAATATGTAAGTCTGAATGTCATTGCAATGATCGGATTATCCTGCTATATTCTGGCCGATACGTTTTTCGTTGCCGCTGGCCTGGGCGCGAATGGTTTGACCGCCCTGAATCTGGCCATACCGGTCTATAGTTTTATTAATGGGCTGGGGCTGATGATCGGGGTAGGCGGCGGGACGAAATATGCTATCTATAAAACCCAGCGAAATGACCGGGTGGCCAGTGAAATTTTTACCCACGCCGTATTGCTGGGACTGGTCTGCGGCATCCTGATCCTACTGGCGGGGATTGTCAGTTCAGCAGAAGTAAGCAGACTGCTGGGAGGTGACGAAATAACCTTCGGCATGACAAACACCTATTTAAAAACGCTGATGTGCTTTGCACCGGCCTTTATTTTAAATAATGTTCTGGTGGCGTTTGTGCGCAATGATGGTGAGCCGAATCTAGCCATGACAGTGATGCTGGCCGGGAGAGTTTCCAATATCGTTCTGGACTATGTATTTATTTTCCCGCTTAAAATGGGTATATTTGGCGCTGCATTTGCTACCGGCCTTGCTCCGGTGATAAGTATGATCGTAATTTCAGGGTATTTCAGAAAGAAAAAGAATCAGTTTCATTTCATCCGCTGCAAGATAAAATGGGCTTATTAAAAAACCATATCGGCCCTGGGGATAGCATCACTGATTACCGAAGTATCTTCCGGAATCGTGATCATCATATTTAATACGGTAATCCTGAAGCTGAAAGGAAACCTGGGGGTGGCAGCCTATGGGATCATTGCTAATCTCGCGCTTGTGGCAACGGCCATATTTACCGGTGTGGCACAGGGAATCCAGCCGATTATCAGCGAGAGCTATGGCTCCGGCAAGAGTGAAAATATAAGCCGGATTATCCGGTATGCGGTGATTACATCTTTAGTGACAGCCTTGATACTATTTGCGGTGACCGAAATATTTGCGGATCCTATTGCGGCAGTTTTTAACAGTGAGGATAATCCAGCCCTCGCTAAGTTGGCAGTACCAGGGCTGCGGATCTATTTTACCGGCTTCCTCTTTGCCGGTCTGAATATTATATTTACCTCATGGTTCAGTTCGGTAGAGAAACCGGTGCAGTCATTTACCATATCTATTCTACGCGGATGTGTAATTATCGTTCCATTGCTGTTAGTATTGGCGGCGATGCTGGGAATTCAGGGAGTCTGGATGCCTCTCCGCTTGCTGAACTGCTGACCCTTTTACTAGCGCTGGCGGCCGTCAGACAACATACCGGCAATAAGAAATACCGGACAGAGCTTGACAAACGGTATTAAAATGGATGAAAATAGTAGTGGAAGCATAAGAATAGATGGAGCAGAAGTTTCTGCAAAAGGAGGTTATATATGAAAACATTTCAGACAGTGAAACCGGAAGATTTTGATTACAGCCCTTTTCGGCTAATCGGAAAAGAGTGGATGCTGATCACGGCCGAGAAAGACGGTAAGGTAAACAGTATGACGGCAGCCTGGGGCGGGCTGGGGTATATGTGGAATAAAAGCGCTGCCTTTGCAGTGATCCGCAAGAGCCGCTATACGAAAGAACTGGTTGATGGATCCGATTGCTTTTCCCTGACCTTTTTCGATAAAGAGAAATACGGAAAGATGCTGGGCTATATGGGAAGCATATCAGGAAGGGATGAGGATAAAGTAAAAGGTGCCGGACTGACCGTTGCCCATCATGAGGGGATTCCTTACTATGAAGAAGCTTCAAAAGTTCTGCTGTGCAGGAAAATGAGCTGCCAGCAGCTGGTTCCGGAGAGTTTTATCGATGAGAGTATCGATCAGCAATGGTATGCTGACAAAGATTATCATGACCTTTATATTGGAGAAGTACTTGAGATCCTTGTGCGGTAATATGTTTAAGAGTATTTACTTATTTGATGAAGATGTAGCTAAAACCTTATATATAGGGGATCGAAAGTCTAATATCATGTATCGGTTTTATGAAAAGAATAAGGAACAAGCTAAAAAGAGCGGACAATTGTTGGAGGAAATAGGAAACTGGAATCGAACCGAGATAGAATTGCATGATGAAGTTGCTCAAGGTTTTATATTGCGTCTGGCAGGAGGTCAGGAAGGTTTGGCACAACTAGCGTTTGATTTTCTTGGGAGTAACCTGAAATTTATAATTCCGAACGAAAACCAGAAAAATAAAAGTAGATGGAAAACGTGCCGATTTTGGAAACGATTTCTGGGAGATGTAAAGGAATTAAAGCTACACATAGATTATCATGTGACAAGTTTATATGACACACAAGTGTGGCTAAAGAGCGGAGGGGGCTTATCTGCTTTTCGATTATTTCGATTCTTAAAGAAGCATGAAGCATTGGGAAAATTGGAAGATATAGAAAAGCTGATGGAAAATTCAACATATAACGGAGAATTAAGAACAAAAGCAGTAGCTCATTTGATGCAAATAAACAGGGAAGACTTAATTCCGTTAATCTATGCAGAAACAGGAAAGGTAGGGCAACTAGCTTAATATATTTGTTGAATGAAATTTTTAGAAGGTTTTAAGGCGAAAAATGGGGTTGCATTAAATAATATGACCCTGTTTTTCTTATTCAGATTGAAACTATATGGGGAATTTGTTGGGGATATAAATGTTTTACCGAATTTAGATTGTGAGAGCCATATTTCCCCGCGATAGAGACCATCATTGTTTTGCTTGACTACGATACACAGAGATTAGACAGCTTTGTCAAGACCTTGCCGCTGATGCGGTGCGTAGCAGTCTTTACAAAGCTGTCTAAGATCGGTAGTCTGACGAAAAGCAAAAGTCAATGAGTAACCATTCTAACTTAGTAAGAGGGTCAAATGGACAAAATATGGACTTGTAGGTAGAAGCTAAAGGATATTGATATTAGAAGGAAAATGTAGCATATTTATTCCAAATGCATAGAAAGTAATTAATATTGGTTCTCCACCAAGAGATAAAACAATAAGGTTTAAAACTATTTGTTGATGTTGGGATTGTCGGTTCGTCCTAAAAGATAATCAACAGAACAGTCAAGATGATTGGCTATTGCTTCAAGTTTATCAGAAGATGGAATTTTATTATTCTTTAAATCATACATAAAATTTCGATTAATTTCACAGCTTTCTAAAAGAGATTTTATAGTTATATTTTTCTCTTTGCAAGATTGTTTGATGATGTTGCTAATTTGTATGGGGTTCATAAAATATGCTCCTTTATTTTCAAAACAAAAAAATACAGAAATATCTAATGAGCATAATCGGAGAAATCTACAAGGGTTTGCAGTTTGACACAGAAGTTAACACAGCCAGTAGGAAACAGGAAGCCAGTATCTACGAAATTGCTAGAAAAATAGAAGGTGCTGACGATGAGGAAAAGCAGTATATAGAAGATCTGTTTTTTGAAGCCAGTGGGTACGGACAGAAATACGGCTTCTGGTCGGGATTCCGTTTTGCAGTCCGATTAATGGCAGAATGCTTTGTGTAGGCTTTTGGTATAAGAACTCACGTTAGACATCCCTTAACGGGGAAAACTGCCTGTATGGACTGACTGTAGCTCCCTTGCACATGGCTGTAAAGCTAAGAATGCTTTTGATGAAGGATGCCGCCATGCAGGAGAAAAAAATAAAAAAGAGCTTTCACACAAGAAAACTTCTCACATAAAAACTCACTCTGGACAAGTGCAGTTTACCATAAGTGCAGAGGATTTTCAATAACAATATAAATCGGCTGATGCTCCCTTGCGCACCATGAGTATTTTGATATTCGGGTTGAACGCTTCAAACTAAGGTTGCCATTATATGTGTGAAAAGATAGGAGATTATGAAAAGTAAAAACAGACTATTTATATATCGGCCTGGATGTGCATAAGGAGATTCATACGGCTGTAATTATGACCTATATGGAGGAACATATCGGTGAAATTGAAATTTCTAATAATCTGAAAGGTTTTCAACGGTTGGTTGCTTATGTGGAAAAATGTCAAGCTAAGAAGAAGTTGAAGCATTTAACGCCATTATATGGCTTGGAGGATGTAACCCATTACGGAAGGAATCTTGCTGTTTACCTATTGGATAGGGAACATCCTGTAAAAGAGGTCAATTCGGCATTGTCCTATATGGAACGGATGAGCTATCCCAGTGTGAAAAAGAATGATATGTGGGATGCCCGTTGTGTCTGTGCTGTGTTGATGCGCCGATATGAGTTGCTTCCTGATGCCGACCCAAAAGATTATTACTGGATTATGAAACAGCTTGTACATAGACGGAATGCACTGGTAAAGGCAAAGTCAGCCCTGTTACAGCAGTTTCATGAGCAGATACAGTATGATTATCCCAGTTATAAGAAATTTTTCTTTGAGGTGGAATGTAAGACATCCATTGCGTTTTTTGAACAATATCCATCCAGTCAGACCCTAGAGGGAACGAGCGTAGAAGAACTGGCAGAGTTTCTGCGAATCCCCAGTCATAATGCCTGTTCTACAAAGCGAGCAGAAAAAATACTGGAATTGGTAGAAGGGGATGCGGTGAAGGCACATAATTACCAGTTCGGCAGAGATTTTATTATTCAAAGTATGATGCGCAATATCCGATTTATACTGGATGAACTGGGACGAATAAATAAGTTACAAAAGAAACTGGTCAAAGAGGTGAATTATCACCTTGAAACATTACCGGGTGTAAATACGGTGACAGCTTGTGCCTTAATTGCTCAAATCGGAGATATCAGCCGTTTTAAGAGTGCGGATAAGCTGGCGAATTATGCAGGAGTAGCTCCATTATGTTTTAGTTCTGGTGGAAAAGGAAAGAATGTCCAGAATAAGACTCAGGGCAATCGGGAGTTATACTCGGTGTTATATTTGCTTGCGATGCAACAGATTCATGTAAATACGAAAGGACAGGCACGTAATCCAGTGTTACGGACTTATTTCGAGAGCAAAGTTTCAGGAGGAAAGACGAAAATACAGGCATTACTGTGCATTATGAGAAGGCTTGTAAACATCATTTACAGTATGATGAAGAATCAGACAGCATACCGGATGCCAGTGTTAAAAGAGCCGGAAGTGACAGAAGAAAAAGAGCAGAAGATTTCATAGAAAATAAATTGAACAAAGGACATGACTATGGTAAAATTTGTCTAGGAGTAGTCGTGTATAGGGTGTGTTGACCTTTCGTCTTGAACAGATGGGAGGTGATGCGAATGGACAAAAAACCGTTTGACTTCAAGGATTTGATGCAATTCGGAATGTTTATCCTCGCATTATTGACCTTCATTTATTTGATTAGTCAGTAATACATAAAAAACATCACCCTTAATCTTTGACCGGATAGGGTGATATTTTTTCTCAATCATAAGGTCAACCCTTTGTGGGCGACTACTCTATTTATATGAATATAATATCATTAGATATGATAAAAGTCAAGATTTTGGAATAAGAAAAATCAGTGATGAAAGTCAGTAAAATCAGCACTTTCATCAATATTTTATAAATAATCAATTCAAGCCCCAAGGGGGCTGGTGGAGCTAATGAATTAAAATTAAAGGGCACAAATTACTCAACGGAATATGCCAAAAAATTGCAGGATACATATAAAATATTTAAAAACGAAGGATATGAATTAAGTGAACATAGTCTTAACAGGATATTAGGGAGAGTTAACCAAGGTAAAATTAGTTCGATTGACGAGGTACTTAATACACTTAGAAAGGGAACTAAGTATATTGATACTGTAAATGGTGGTACTGTTGTGTATAAAGGCGGAATTTCTGTACATATAGCAGATGACGGTACGATAAAAACAGTAATTGGAAATGCAAAAATAAAGTCAACATGGGAGGTTCTTAAATGATTGCTTATCAAAAAATCGTAGATTTATTGGAACACTATTTGGAAAGAGAGAGGACAGTAGAAGAAAGTGAGAAATTTTGCAATTCATTTATGGACATGTTTTATGAGTTATCAGATGCATTAGAAAATGAAATAACTCAAGAGATATTTGAAAAATTGGATGACATCAATTTAATATGTGATTCGTATGAAAGTAATGAGGATATTAGAAGAGAAGATAAGTATTGTATTGATGAAACTCAATTAAAAGATAAGGTTTCCGTATCTGTACAAGAAATAAAGGCGCTTGTTTCAAAGTCTATCTAAAAAATTATAATTAAAGAAACTAGTTTGCAATTTATACCTTATATTCTCTTTAGTACTAAAAGCAAAAAAGAATATTTCCCTGCCCGTGACCCCGTGCGCTTTGCGGCCGAAGGTACAGAAAAGCAAGCACGAGGTCAAAAGGGCAGGGGAACGCAGAGCGTTCCTTGTAGGGCGCAAAGTAATACCGCCCTCGTAATACCGCCCTCGTAATACAGAGATTAGGAGGAGAAACCCAATAAAATCAATGGTTTGAAGGCAATTTTACGGTGCGCTGTTTTTGCTGAAAAAAGAGGGTAAGTGATGCATTGAAAATACGAAAATAGAAGTGGTGTAATTTTAATGAATATTGGCTTACAGAAAAAAACAAGTAAAGATTTTTAATAAGAAATGGGCTTGTGCCGAACATGGTATAAGCTCATTGTTTTGCTTGACCATCATATACAGAGATTAGACAGGTTTGTTAAGACCTTGCCGCTATGCGGTGTGTAGCAGTCTTTACAAGGCTGTCTAAGATCGGTAACCTGACGAAAAGCAAAATCAATAAAGATGCCCTCTTAGATAAGGGGATAATGTAGTAAAATCAAAAGGGAGTAATATTTCGATCAGACAAATTCCCAGTATGGGATTATTATCTTGACAAATTGCAAAAAACATGTAAAATTAATAGTATCAATAAAGATACACAAAAGGGTGAATGTGATGAAAAAGAAAGAGTATGAGATGCATATTGAAAAGATTAAAAAAGAATTAGGTGACCAAATGATGAAACGTCTGATCGCATACAGGAAGAGTCTGGGGCTGACGCAGCAGAATATCGCGGACCGCACCGGCATACAACGGCCTAATATAGCCAGAGTGGAGAGCGGCAGACTGGCGCCGTCACTTGAAACACTGATTAAGATTGCAGAAAGCATGGATCTGGAAGTGAAGATTGATTTTATGGAGAAGAAGAAAGCCATATAATGTCATGAAGATATAAATCAGGGGAACATAAGGAATAGCTTTAAGATTGTCTGGTCTGGCCAGGCAGTTCTTTTAGCGTTAATGACATCGAGGAGGAAGATTATAATGGATTATGATAAATTGATCCAAATGCGGATTGACAAAAATAAATTTGACAGATATGTAAATATCCAGGTAACTGAGATACGCGAAGGATATGCAAAAGGAGAAATTGACATTGCAGAGAAGCATATGAACATTATTCAGTCAGTTCATGGCGGCTGCATATTTTCCCTTGCCGATACGGTTGCTGGCTCGGCTGCAGTTTCACATGGAGAATACATGACTACGGTATCTGCCAATATTAATTATCTTTCGCCGGCTATGGGAGTTGAGAAATTAATTGCCGAAGCGACAGAAGTTAAGTATGGAAGAAATATCAGTGTATATGATGTTTCGATTAGCGATGAAAAAGGAAAACTGATTGCAAGGGGAAGTTTTTCTTATTACAATCTCAAGGTCTCGATAGAAAGCCAATAGAGGTACATTTGATTCTCTATTCTTTTTCTAGTTAAGCGGAAGCCAGACTGTAAAAATGGTTCCGCTGTTAAGTTCACTTTCGACGCTGATCTGTCCGTTGTGTAATTCGACGATCCGGCGGGCCAGGGTCAGGCCGAGGCCATTTCCGTTTGCTTTCCGCGTAATATCACTCTGATAGAACTTATCAAAGACATGTCTCAGAGATTTGCTGTCGATACCACATCCAGTATCAGCTACGGTAATGATAAGCAGTGAGTCTTTCATATACAGCCGAATCGATACCGAACCGCCTGGCGGGGTGAATTTCACTGCGTTATCGATCAGGTTTTTCCAGACCAGCAGAAGCAGGCCTTCATCACCGAAGCAGCTGAGCTTGTCCAGTTCAATCAGCAGTTCCAGATTCTTTGCGCTCCATTCCGGTTCAAGCATCAAAATGGACTCGCGCAGTTGTTCATCCAGCCGGAAGTTTTGTTTATTCAAAGGTATTTCCTGATTTTCCAGTTTTGACAGACTTAATACATTTCCGGACAGAGAAGAGAGCTGGCGTACACTTTCGATGACCATCTGAGTATAGTCTTTATGCTCTTCCATTGACAGCGAAGGGTCCTGAAGTAATGTGGCATAACCTTCAATTGCTGCAATCGGCGTTTTAAATTCATGTGAAATATTGCTGACAAAGTCATTTCGCAATGTTTCGATACTGGAGAGCTCATGGATCATCATATTGAAATTTGCTGTCAGATCGTGGATTTCGGAAATATGGCTGAGATCGTCAAGCTGAATATTAAAGTTTCCTCTGGCAACTTCAGCGGAAGCTTCACTTAGTTTAGTTATCGGCTTTAATATTTTCTTAGCTACGACCAGTGAGACTGCCGTACCGATTACAACACTGAAAAAAAGCAGACCGATAATCGGAAATAAAGGAGAATTGCCGGGTCGGTGAAAAAATCCAAGATGGAACATGGTAAAAGCAACACCGACCATAATGAATGCAGTCACCAGAAGGATTATAAATATGATAGCTGCAAAATACAGCCATAACGTTGAATGAGGTTTCTTTTTCATTCTTGTTTCACCGCCTTATATCCCAGTCCGCGTACGGTCATAATTTCAATATCATGGTTTGTCCGAAACCGCTCACGCAGCCGGTTAATGTGTACGTCTATCGTTCGTTCATCGGTATCGGAATCCATTCCCCAGATCTCATCCATCAGCTGCTGACGAGTGAAAATCTTGTTCGGGTAAGAAATTAATTTATAAAGTAAATAAAATTCTTTCTGAGGCAGCAGGAAATCAGAGCCGCCAGAAGTAACTGTGAGAGAATCATAATCTAAGATTGTCTGTCCGACTTCAATCTTCCGGTCATTCGCAATTTTAGCCCGGCGCAGCAATGCTCCGACTCTTAAAATCATTTCATTTACATTGATCGGTTTGACCATATAATCGTCAACACCGATAAGGAATCCCTTTTGCTTATCCTCAAATTGCTCTTTAGCGGTGATCATTAAAATAGGAAGGTTATAGCCGGCCTCTCTGAGTGAATGAGCCAGTTCATAACCATCGACATTCGGCATCATGATATCGGTAATGATTAGATCGATATAATTATTGTCCAGTATCTGAAAAGCTTTCTCGCCATCAATGGCGGAAAAAGCCTGATATCCGCTGCGGTTCAGAACGGTGCAGAGCAGTCTGTTGAGCTTGGGATCATCTTCAACTACAAGAATCTGAAACATAGTCACTTCCTCCATTCTTACGATGTTGAGGTCAAAAAGTATTTTGACCCCTAATACCTACGGATTGCTACGCACTTTGTGCTCCTGGTATCATACCACATTACTGGTTTACGATACCATACAATTATAAATTAATTATTAACAAATCGGATAAAGGGAAACCAGTTCATGTTCAGTTTATATTGATGTGATATTTTAAAGTCGATTAAAAATGTAGGAGGTAATGGTGTGAAAAAGATAAAAAAGATATTCGGCCGGAAAAAGAATATTGTACTGGCTGTATGTTTGGCAGTCATACTGGTGGTCGTGATCGGTATCGGAACGATCACCGCCAAGGCTAGAACGGCAATGGCAGATGCAGACCTGGTCATCTCCGCCCGCGTCGAACAAGGGAGTATTAAAGAAACGGTGGTAGGTACCGGAACACTTGTCAATGAAACCGCTAATGAAGTGGAGGTACCGGTCGGCCTGGAAGTAGAAGAGGTGCTGGTGGAGGCAGGCGATACAGTTGAAGTTGGAACCGCGATTGCAAAAGTGACCGAGTTATCGGTTAAGCAAAACATGCTGGATATCCGTAAAGCCATTGATTCACTTGAAACGGAGATCGATAATCTGGATGATAGCGATGATGATTATTCACTGACCAAAGATGTCAAAACAGCGGAAAAAGAAAAATTAGAAGGAACGCTGACTGATATGGAAAAGCTTCTGGAAACGAGAACCCTTATATCGACCCATGCAGGAGTCATTGAAACCATTAATCTGTCAGACAATACCGTAATTGAAAAAAATGTAGTTTCTGCTGATACTGCCGAGTCCTCTTTGAGCAGTACGGAAGTAGATGCTTCCAGTGTGCTTGGATTGAGCAGTGAAGGTGACAACGGAGAGATACAGTTCAGCAGATTGACCCAGACAGAAGAGAAGCAGGCAGCAACGGTTGAGCCGTTGAGTGATGCAGCTGCTGCACCGGTCGAATTGTATGGAACTTTAAATCTATCTGTTGCTAAGCCGGCCAAAGGTGCGGTGCCCCAGAGTAATCTGGGACTGGATGAAAGCAGTACCCATTTCAGCAGTACCATCAGATGGAGCCCGGCAGGCAAAGTATTTGCAGCAGACACTGCTTATACTGCTGTGATCCAATTGACCGCAGCTACCGGATACACATTTTCCCCGGATGCCGGGAAGATAGATGTTGTTGTCGACAGCCATGCCGGCCCGAAGGTAGAACTGAAAGACTTAAACGACGATGGAAATGTGGAAACCATTAAGGTCACTATGACCTATCCCAATACCGCAGCCGAAGAGGTTCCGACGGACGCCGCCGGCACTGATCTAAGCGGAGCAAATAGTTCGGCCGGAGCTTCACTGGGCGGATCAAGTGCGTCTCTTGCTGGAACAGGTACATCAGCCGATGTTTCTGCTCCGACAGGTTCAGTAGATGCGGCCGATACTGCTTCCTACAATGCATATAAAACGGCAGGAGCAACGGTAATCCCCCAGGACCAGATGGCGCTGAACATTAATGTCGACGAACTGGACATTCTGTCCGTTTCGGTAGGACAGTCGGTTGAAATCAGTCTGGATGCAGTTGAGGACGAGGTATTTGCCGGTCAGATAGAAAAGATTGCAGCCGATGCCACAAACAGCGGCGGAGTATCTAAATATACGGTGAAAGTCTCGCTGAATAAAACCGATACCATGAAAGCCGGAATGAGCGCTTCAGCTACGGTCACTGTTGATGAACGCGCGGAAACCTTGCTGGTTCCAATGGATGCCTTACAGGAGATCGACGGACAAACATTTGTCTATACATCGACAGAAGGTGAAGATGGGACCTTATCTAATCCGGTGAATGTTAAAACCGGTTTATCAAATAGTGAGTATGTTGAAATCTTAAGCGGTATAGAAGAAGGGACTGAAATTTATTATAACGAAACTATATCCCAGGACAGTGATCCGATTGAAAGCATGATGAATGGCGGTGGTATGTCTGGCGGCGGTATGATGGGGGGCGGTATGTCGAATCAGGGTCAGGGCGGTGAGGAGCAATGATCGTGTTTCAGGATGTATCAAGAGTTTATGTCATGGGCGACACCCAATTGCGGGCCCTGGATCATGCCAATATGCATATAAAAGAAGGAGAGTTCGTGGCAATTGTCGGTCCATCCGGCAGCGGTAAGTCTACGCTGATGAATATTGTCGGCTGTCTGGATGTAGCTGATGAAGGCACCTATTTTCTGGATGGTCTGGAAATTGAGAAATATTCAGAAGATGAACTGGCCAAAATCCGTAACAAAAAAATTGGTTTTATCTTTCAGAATTTTAATCTGATTGCGAAAATGACAGCGTGGGATAATGTGGAATTGCCCTTGATTTATCAAAAAATCGCACCCAAAGAACGTAAGGAACGGGTAGCCGAAGCCCTGGAACGGGTTAGTCTGCTGGAACGAAAGAATCATAAACCAACCGAGTTGTCGGGCGGGCAGCAGCAGCGGGTTGCGATCGCCCGGGCGATCGCAACGAAACCATCCTTATTTCTGGCCGATGAACCAACCGGGAATCTGGATTCCCGGACCGGTGAAGATATTATACGGCTGTTTCATGAACTTCATGATGCCGGTAACACCATCGTCCTGATCACCCATGACGATGAGGTTGCCAAACAGGCCAGCCGGCGGATCCATATCCGCGATGGCCGGGTAAGGGAGGTGGATTGATGCTTAAACAATCATTAAAAATGGCCTGGGAATCAATCCGTTCCAATAAAATGCGTTCTTTTCTGACCATGCTGGGGATTATTATCGGTGTATTTGCTTTGGTGGTACTGGTGTCGATTGTTAATGGGGCGACCAGTTCGATCACTGACAGCATTAACAGCCTGGGCAGTAATTCGATAACGGTTACGGTTGTCGACGATAAAGAGAATCCACTGGATTTAGAGGATCTAAGAGCATTAGCTGAAGATGAAACGATCCAGGCGGTTTCACCGACAGCCCAGTCAAGCGTTACCGGGAAAAGCGCATACAATAGTGAGAGTGTAACGGTTTATGGCGTGACTCCGGAATATGAGAACATCGGGCAGCTCGAAATGGCTCAGGGCCGCTTTCTAAAAACGCCGGATATCGATAATCATAGCTCTTCGGTAATCGTTAGTATGGATGTGGTAAATGACATATTGAGCTTCAGCAGCGCCTCAAAAGCCATCGGTGCGGAGATTATGCTGAATGGAAAGGCTTATCAGATCGTCGGCGTGCTGGCAGAAGAAGAGGAAGACTCCGGCAGTATTTTTGGCAGCAGCAGTTATGAAGCTTATATACCTTATACATCATTGATCCGTTTAGTGGATAACATATCACATGTAACTTCCTTCGCGGTATCCAGCGCTATTGAGGATCTGGATACGACCGGTGATGCAGTCAGTAAACAATTGCTTAAGCGGTTTGATAACGATGAAGATGCTTTTACTATTTTAAATATTTCCAGTATCGCTGATGTTATGGATAGTGTTATGGGTACAATGTCACTGCTGCTGGGTGGCATTGCAGCTATCTCATTGCTGGTTGGTGGTATTGGTATTATGAATATCATGTTGGTATCGGTGACCGAACGGACCAAAGAGATCGGGATCCGTAAGGCGATCGGAGCCGGGCGGAGTGTAATCATGCAGCAGTTTTTGATCGAAGCACTGATGCTGTCGCTGCTTGGCAGCGCCATCGGAGTCGTGATGTCCTGGGCCGCCTTGAAAATAATCAGCCTGATCAGCGGTGATATCAGTGCTTATAATCTATCTGGTGGAGTGGTAGTTATCGCGGTTGGATTTTCCATTGGAATTGGGCTTTTGTTCGGTCTGTACCCTGCCAATAATGCAGCGAAAAAGAAACCGATCGACGCGTTAAGGTATAATGGATAAAAAATAGGGAATGGTAACATTTGTTACCGACTTTTCTCTGTATTTGCATTATTCTAGTATTAACAGATAACTATTGGATGCAAATTAAAAGGAGATGATGTTATGAGTAAATTGTATAGAGATCAGGAAGCAAATAATATCTTTTTGGAAATGTTTTCAACTGAAACAAATGAAGGTGAGATCAAATTACAGGAAGTAAATCCGAATACAACTGATGCAGCGCAGGAAAAACACGTCCCGGTTGTAACGGTAAATGACAATATCGTCGAAGTAGTGGTTGGCTCGGTAGAACACCCGATGCTGGAAGAGCACTATATCACCGGAATCTACATTGAGACAAAAGAAGGCGGGCAATTCAAGCGTCTGGCCCCGGGGGAAGCACCGAAGGCAACTTTTGTACTCGGTGAGAACGATGAATTTGCTGCGGCATATGAACATTGTAATTTACACGGAACCTGGAAAGCATAGGACATAATTATAGAAGGAGGTTAATATAATGAAAAAATATGTATGTGAGCCATGTGGATATGTTTATGATCCCGAAGCAGGAGACCCGGACGGCGGTATTGCACCGGGTACGGCATTTGAGAATATCCCGGATGACTGGGTATGCCCGATCTGCGGCGTTGGAAAAGATGAGTTTTCTCCGGAAGAATAATATGCAAAGATTGGCGGGAGCTATTTGGCCCCGCCAATTTCATTTTGTAATAAATCAAAATCCAGTATATGAACTTTTTTCCGCCCATTGAGATATAGGATGCCCTCCTCTTGCATATGAGCTAATTCCCGCGACAAAGAAGGACGGGTAGCATTCAGGTATGCAGCCAGTTCTTCCCGGTTCAGAGGCAGGTCGACGGTCTTATGGCCCTGACTTAAAAACTGCAGATAATAGGCGATACGCTGGCGCAGGGTACCAGATGTGAGTAGCTGGATCTTGGTGGTATTTCTTTCGGCCGCTTCGGCAAAGATATGCAGCATATTAAACATGATCCGTTGATGGTGGGCGCAATGATTCGGGCAGGCGCTGGCAAAAAAGTGCCTGGTGACAGCCAGCAGTTTTACATCGGTCTTGGCAAGAGAAGAATAATCATAGCAATCCTTCTGTAAAAACAGATCAATTTCACCAAAGCAGCTACCTTCCCGCAGATATTCAGCATAGGCCTGACGACCGTTGATATTGGTCTGGCCGATCAATACTGTGCCGGACAAGATGAGATAAAGATGCTCCGGTTCTTCATCCTGCTGGAAGATGTAGCTGTTCTTTTCAAACTCAACCACTTCAGCCCGGGAACAGTGCAGGCTTCTGGTAATCTCAGTATCATTCAGATCCCTAAATAAATATAAACTTTTAATAATCAAAGAATATCCCTCTTTTTCATTTGTTTGTATAGAAAATATTATAAATTTTGAATTTACTAGTGTCAATACATTCTGATTTTTATTGTCCCGGCCTCTTTTTTATATTAACACATACCTTGGGGGATTACCCTCACAGATAATTGATGACAGGAGGATACTATGCAGTATTTTATCGACAAGGATGGAAAGATAATCTCATATGTTCAGGGGCAGTTGAGTATGAGATCAATGGAGAAGGGAATTGATGGGATTAAAGCAGAATAGGTATGTCAACCATTTTTGAAAATGTCCTAAAATAATCAGATCATTAGCACCAGTGTGAGCTGGTGCTAAAATTATACGATCAACGCTGCGGTTGGCAGACGATTATCATGATGTTCCCAGAATGCTCTGTTATTCCAGGGATGTTTCATCCCTGGAATGCGGCGTT
>Ga0153947_1000083_pt1 | contig 40088 bp, 26 predicted proteins | sample TSNJ031MetaG_FD_104697 | JGI IMG/M metagenome (GOLD analysis project Ga0153947, IMG submission 104697) | Attine ant fungus gardens microbial communities from New Jersey, USA - TSNJ031 MetaG | ecosystem: Host-associated > Fungi > Mycelium > Unclassified | place: USA: New Jersey, Wharton State... | reverse complement strand
TTGGAAAGCGACCATGTCAGCGCATAGGGAAGGATCTCCGTCACCACTACTTGAACCGTGCCTTCCCCGGAAAACCACGCGGTGTGGATAAAGTCGCGCTCCTTCATGCTCAGCGCCATGGAACGTATCTGCCGGCTGGGCCACGCCCACGCGAACATAGCCAGCACCAGCGCCATGAGGATAACGGTGGAGGTGCCCTTCATCAGAGAGGTCATCAATATCAGGATCGGCAGGGAGGGAATGACGACGAAGGTGTCCGTAACCACCGTCAGCACGCGATCCACGGCGCCGCCTGAAAAACCCGCCAGTAAGCCGACGAACACGCCTACCACAGTGCCGATGGTTGCCACGATCAGGCCGATCACCAGGGAATTATGAATGGCCTCTATCAGCAGCCAGAACACGTCCTGGCCCATGCTGGTTGTGCCCAGCCAGTTTTCCATGGAAGGGTCCAGCTTACTTGGGTAGGTGTTAAAGGTAAAGGGATTCGCATGGGGGATGTAATATACAATAAACCCCAGGACTAAGAAAAACGCGGTCATAATCAAGCCGGTCTTGAACCGTCCATTGGTATTTTTCCAAAATTTTTTCATACCGCCATCTCCCCTTAACTATATCTAATGCGCGGATCGATGAACGGGTAGATCAAGTCCACGATCAGCGTCGCTGTGGAAATGGCAACGATGGAAATGGTGATGCAGCCCAGGATCATATTGTAATCCGACTGCATAATCGCTTTCTGGATCAGCGTGCCGACACCGGGGTAGCCGAAGATGATCTCCGTCATTATAGCGCCGCTGAACACGCCGCCAAGGCTCATGGCCAAAGCCGTGATCTGGGTTAATATGGAGTTGCGGAACACGTAGCTCCTGCCGATTTTCCCTTCCGGCAGGCCCCTGTAACGGGCGTACAGGACAAAGTCCTCCGCCGCCGTGGTGCCGGAAAGTGATTTCATGGAGATAATCCACCAGCCGGTGCCCAACAGCAACAGGGAAACGGCGGGAAGGACGGAGGATTTGATCAGGGAGGATATAAAAACGCCGAAGCCACCCGTGTGGTTGATGGTGGCGATCAGCGGGAACCACCCCAGAATAAACGCGAATGCGATCTGCAGCACAAGCGCGATTATAAAATATGGGATGGGATATATGCAGATCGCGATGCTTTCCAAAATCCTGGAGGAGCGCTTGTCTTTTCTAAAACCCGCCAGCAGGCCGATCATATTGCCGATAACCCAGGCCAGTACCGTCGACGTAAGCGAAAGGCAAAGCGTATAAGGCAAATAGGTTGCAATGATCCTTCCCGCGGGTTCCGGATAGCTCATCAAAGAGGGGCCGAAGTCAAAATGCAGAAGGCCCTTCCATAGGTATGTACCGTACTGCTCCAGCAGCGAGCCTTCCAAGCCGAATTGCAGGCGCAGGGACTTGCGCAGCGATTCCATCTGCACGGGATCCATCTGCCCGGAACGGGCTTGGATCTGCCCGATCATGTTTTCTACGGGATCGGCGGGAAACATTCGCGGAATAAAAAATACGAATGTGACGCCAATCCAAATGGTCAGGAACCACGTTAATACGCGAAGGCCGAAATATTTGTGAAATTTCAACGCCACCACTCCTTGTTTAAATAAATACAGGAAGCGCGCACCGCCGTTTTCGCGAAGGCGCGCGCTTCCTGCTGCCAACCTAATACTCATCTTCGTTTAAATACGCAATAAATAAAGTTTCTGTTGCGGCCTGATCCGCGTGGTTTTAAGAAATTTTATTTACACCTTAATAGAAGATTCGTATAATTTGTCATTGCGGTTGAAGCCTGTTAGGCAACAGGGGAGATTTCAGCCACGATGTACTTGAAGCAGCTCCACCACCACCAGGGACCATTGTACTGGTTGTTGGCGTTGGGGTAGTTCTCCCAGTATGTGCTGTTGGTTGGAACAAACTTAACGCCGGAGTGGAAGCCGATGAAGGGAAGATCGTCGATAGCGATCTTAAAGAAGTCCATCGCAAGCTCATAGGATTTGGGATCGTCCGGTGACAGCTTCGCCATCTCGTGGATGATGGCGGTCGCTTCATCGTTGTCCCAGCGGGAGTCCTGGCCGGAGCCCATCTCACCCAGAGGTACGATCAGGTCGTTGGCATAGCCGTTGATCTGGGAGTAAATATCCTTGGTGATAAAGCCGGTGGGCCAGTAGCCGCCGATCTCGTAGTTGCCTGTCCTGCCGTCGGAGGACCAGGTGGCGGAGCTCTTGCTGACAAGATTGCATTTGAAGCCGAATTTCATCAGCTGGTCATAGGCGGCCTGGGTGCCGCGGCCGGCCTGGGCCTCGCTGTCGGCCAGATAGGACAATTCGATGGTGAAGGGCTGGCCGTTGAAGTACCAGCCGTCGTCTGTTTTCTCGAGGCCGGCCTTGATGAACAGCTTCTCGGCGGCTTCGGGATCGTACTTCCAGCAGCCGTAGCCGAACATGTCGGTCAATTCGTCCTTGCCTGTAGGAATATTATAGCCCTTGGCGCGCAGAACCTCCGCGATGCGCTCGGCATAGCCGTTATCGAAAGGCTTGACGGTGGTGCCGTCGCCAAGGTCGAGCTCAAATTCCTCCAGCCAGGGAAGGACGGGCTTGAAATAAAGCTCCTGCATAGCCGCGGTAGCGGTGAGGATCGGCACGCAGCTTGCACGGCCGGCTCCATCGAAAATACTCTGCGAAATTTCGTCAAAGTTCATGGCAAGGGCGACGCCCCAGCGGAAGTCGCGGTTGTTGTAGGGCTCTTTCGCCATCTGGAAGGAAATGCCCTTGGAGCAGGGGTCGTCGCTGGTGGCGTAGGGGAATTCGTTGTACCAGCAGGCGATCTTGTCGTTCTGTGCGGTCATGACCTCCAGCATTTCAGGCGTAACCTCGCACAGGATGTCGACTTCGTTGTTGATCATGGTCATCTGACGGGTGGTATCGTCGCCGAGGGCCCGGAACCAGACATACTTGGCTTGGGGCATTTTACCGGTGACGACGCCCATGGTGCTGTTCTGCCAGTCGTCGCGGCGCTCGTAGAGAATCCACTTGCCCAGAGGGTCGTAGGAGTTGACAGTATAAGGCCCGGCCACAACAGGGTTCTCGTCTTTAAAGGCAGTCACGTCGTCCTGCTGGGAGTAGACGTGCTCCGGCACAATGCGGAGGTCGTTGCCCCAAATCGTGACGCCAAACCTCAAAGACAGGCGGGGAAAAGACTCCTTCGTCTTGATGAGGACTGTGTATTCGTCCACCGCCTCCACCGAGGAGAATATAGAATTAAAGTAGTCGCACTGGGGGATGCCGGGGTTGGACATAATCATGTTGAAGGTGAAAGCCACGTCCTTGGCGGTCAGATCCGTGCCGTCGGACCATTTGATGCCCTGCCGGATCTTAACGGTGTGTTCGGTGAAGTCCGCGTTGGACTCGGGCATGCCGTCCGCCACTTCGCCGAATTGCTCGCCCTTGATGGTGTCAATTTCCCACATCATGGCGGACATCAGCTGATGAATCCCGAAGCCCATGGTTGTGCCTTGCATGTAGCCATTGAACTGTCCGGGAGTGTCCGTAGGGGACTGGCACTCGACAATGAGCGTTTCTGAGCGGGGGGTGCCAACCTCGGTCATCTGGCCAGACGAGTTGTCCGAAGCACTGCTGCTGGCGCCGCCTGTGCTTCCTGAGCTGTCCGTACCGGTCACGTCACCCGAACTACTTGTGGTCTCAGTACCGCCCGCACATCCCGCAAATATCGCGGATATAAGTACGGACGCCATTGCTAGGGCTAGTAGAGAGAGGAAAGTCTTTTTTCGCATAAGTGAGCCTCCTGGTAAAATAGTTTTCGAAAAATCGCAAAACCCAAAAATATGGTAACCTGGATTTTTTTGGGTTACAGCGATTTCAAGACGATAGCATAATATCATACAAAATACCTGGCAACAACATAGAATATTTTGATATTTTTCACGGTAACATAATATCATATACATATTTGCATGTCAACTACTTTTTAGATAACATCTACATAATTTTCATAAGGCTCTTGCGTAATTTGGTCATATCCCAGCATTGCAAACAATATTAATTGCAGCGCGCCTACCCATTTATATGAAAAATACGTTGTGAAACTGTGCATTATGCGCGATACGTTTCACGGCATATTTCCATATAGAATTCCGGGTTCCCAAACCAAAATTCGTTAATTTATTTGTGTATTGATTTATCGGACCTGCGGAGGAGATGCTCCTTTTTTGTAAAGAAGCGCGGGAGAAATTCCTACTCCTCTTCTCTCAGAAATCCGGCTATGTATCCGGTGGCCCGCCTGCCACGCGGTGGTTGAAATTTCCTAAAAATTGTGTATAATAAGGATACATCTATCCTGAAGGTTGTCTGCACAAGGAGGTGGTGCGCATGCCGCATCAGGGCGACATAAAAAAATTTGTTCAGCCGTTGGATAGCCTGGATGAGACACGGGCTAAAAAGCGTCCGGAGAATATAGAGGACTGGGCCAAGGTAATGATGAGGCTGCTCTACTATACCGGAGCCCGGCTTTTAATTAAAGCCAACAGGGTAAAAAGAAAGGCGGACCGGCTGTTTCGCAGGCTTGGAAAGTGGCTGCATAAGGAGGCCGTCCAGGCGGGCCGCCATATTGTCAGAGGATATAAACGGAATATACATGAATTTACAGATATATTTCACAGAACTGGCCACGGATATGAAAAAAGCAGGAAGCGAATTTTGGAGCGCTTTGGAGACAATACATTTTCTAATTTCATTCTAGGGCTTTATACGGTCCAGCACGTTTGCAGGTCGTTAATGAAGCTGCTGCTGGCCGCTCTAAACTATGTTGCGCCGGTCGTTGCCGCGGCTTTTTTAGTTTTTACCTGGAATTTTTTCGCCAATATATCCTACGGACTGGAGGTGCAGCTTAATGGCCAGACCTTGGGGTATATTGTTAATGAGGGTATTTATGAAACCGCGGAGCAAGAGATGCAGCGGCGTATTTTCTATCAGGATGGGGACGAGCCCCTGTCAACCACGCCAAGCTTCAGTCTGGCGGTGGTGAGCAGTGATGAAATGATGGATTACCAGCAGCTTTGCGACCAGATTATCTTATGCTCGGATAACGATATCACCTATGCCACCGGGTTGATTATAGACGGTTCCTTCAAGGGAGCTACCACAGAGCCTATGGAATTGGTGATGGCTTTGGAAGGCATATTGGACCAATTCCGGATCGGCGCCAATGAAGAGGTGGTTGAATTCGTGGATGATGTCCGCATGACGGCGGGTTATTATTTAACCAGCAGCTTGGTGGATGTGCGGGTTCTGACGGATTTCGTCACCCAAGAAAAACAGACGGAAAAAATCTATGTGGTGGAGGATGGAGATACCCCCAGTGAAGTGGCCCAAAAATTGAATATTTCTTATTCTGAATTCCTTGCCCTCAATCCCACTGCGGAGGAAGTGTTCTTTGTCGGCACGGAGCTGGTTGTTCAAAATCCGGAGCCGTATCTGTCGGTGAGAACCGTTGCGGTGGAGACTTACGAGGCAGATCTGCCCTATGAAACCATTCCCAATTACGATGATACAAAATATACCAGCTACTACATTGTCAACCGTGAAGGGGAAAGTGGTAAGGCCCGGTATGTGGATTCTGTCACCTACGTCAACGGGGTGAGGGTGGAGAGTACCAATATCAGCCGGACAGTGCTGGAGGAGCCCACCGACCAGCTTGTTACCCGCGGCACTAGGGAGACGCCTGTTTCCGGGACAATCTCTGTGTCGGCCGCCGCTATTGACGAAACCTCCCCCACCGGCTATTATCAATGGCCCGTGGGCGGCGGGGGAGGTAGGGTCACCTATGGTTGGTATGGTTACTACGGCCACACCGGCGTGGATATTGTGGCCCCCACCGGCACAGCCACCTATGCGGCGGATTCCGGTGTGGTTGAGCTGGTCCAATACCTCAACTACGGGTACGGGTACCAAATTCTAATCAATCATGGCAATGGCAAGAAAACCCGGTATGCCCACCACAGTGAAATCCTTGTGCGTCCCGGGGACCAGGTCACTCAGGGCCAACAGATCGGCAGGGTCGGTTCAACAGGAATGAGTTCCGCGCCCCATCTTCATTTTGAGGTCATTATCAACGGGGCCCCCGTCAATCCCCAGCCTTACTTGGGATATTAAAAGCGGTATGGAAAATATTGCACGTATACAAAAAAGAAGCGGCTTGCCGCTTCTTTTTTTGCCGCCGGATTCCCGGTGTAACCCACTATACTCACAAGGCTACAGCGGCGCCTTTTAAAGCGGCGTAGAGGTAAAGGTTTGGAATGAGTTGAAATTTCGGTAAAAATGTGTATAATAAATGATTGTGTAAGAATATTTACCGGAAGGGGATGAGGCCGGTGTCACACAAGGATAGTGTAGATGGTTCAAACGGGCCATTGGACAATCTGAGTGAAACACAAACAGAGGGGTTTAGAGGGTTTATAGAGGAGTTCATCATGGGAATAAGCAGGCTGTTGTATTATTTGGGCGCGCGGCTGCTGCTTAAGGCTAACCGCTGCAAGAGAAAGGCCAAGAAAATACTGGGGTTTGCCGGCGGCAAAATTTATGATCAGCTGTCCGCAGTGGGAAGCCGGATCAGCAGGAGCCTTGCACGGAGCTTGCTTGACTTTTTAGATATTTTTCGCAGAGCGAATTACAGATACCAAAAGAGCAAGAAAAGGGTTTCCAAAAGGTGGGGCGACAGTATTCTTGCCAGTGTTATCATTGGACTGTATGCCGCCTGGGATTTGTTTAAGCTACTTATCAGGCTGTTACTGATGTCCGTTAACTATATAGCTCCGGTAGCGGCGGCGGCGTTTTTGATATTTACCTGGAACTTTTTCACCAACATATCCTATGGCCTGGAGGTTCAGCTAAACGGCCAGACCTTGGGATATATTATGAATGAGGGGACATATGAATCGGCGGAACAGGAGATGCAGCGCCGCATCTATTACCAAGAGGGGGATGAACCGTTGACGACCACTCCCTCCTTTAGCCTTGCGGTGGTCAGCACCGATGAGATGCTGAGCTATGAACGGTTGTGTGACCAGATGATTCTTTCTTCAGATAATGATATTTCTCTGGCCGCCGGCTTGATTATTAACGGCAATTTTTTGGGCGCTACCACCGAGCCGGAAAAGCTGGGAACCGTTCTGGACGGTGTGCTGGAACAATACCGGACCGGCGCGGAGGGTGAGAAGGTGGACTTCAAGGATGACGTCCGCATGACCACAGGGTATTACCTGACCGGCAGTATTGTGGATGTACAGGCGCTGGTTGAGTTGGTGACCGGCGAGGAAGAGGGAAGGCAGGAATATGTGGTGGTGGAGGGCGATACCCCCAGCGGGGTGGCCCAGAAATTAGGCGTTCCTTATTCTGAATTTCTTGCCCTGAATCCCACCGCAGAGGATGAATTCTTTGTCGGCACCGTGCTGCTGGTGAAAAACTCCAAACCTTCTTTGTCCGTTCAGGTCACCCGCACAGAGGTATCTACCAAGGATTTGGATTATGAGATTATTGTTACCCGTGATTCTTCCAGGTATACCACTGACAAAACAGTGACACAAAATGGCCAAAAAGGTACTGCGGAGTACACCGACGAGGTAGTTTATGTCGATGGCATTGAAGTGCAAAGAACCAATGTTGAACGGGTGGTGCTGGAAAAGCCCGTGGATCAAAAGGAGACGCACGGCACCAAGTCCTTGCCGACCACCGGTTCGGTAAACGCTTCATCAGCAGCCATTGCCGCCACAGCCCCCAGCGGAAGCTACCAGTGGCCGGTACAGTCCGGAGGGCGTGTGACCATGCCTTTCCAGGGGTATTACGGACACTCTGGTATTGACATACAAAGCAGCTATGGAGATGGCACCTTAGCGGCGGATTCAGGCATTGTTACCTTAGTTCAATATTTGAATTATGGGTACGGGTATCAAGTGGTGGTTGACCACGGCAATGGTGTGAAAACCCGCTATGCCCACAACAGTGAGATATTGGTGACGCTGGGACAGGAGGTCGCCAAGGGACAGGTAATTGCCCGCCAGGGCGCCACCGGCAATGTCACCGGCGTTCATCTGCATTTTGAGATCATAATCAACGGTGTTCCTATCAATCCATATCCCTATATTGCCTAGTATAAAGCAGCCGCCGTCCAACGGCCGGACGGCGGCCTTTTTCTGGCGGATGGAAATAAACTAATTTTAGAAATGATGCGTAGAATATAAGTGTGCAGAGGTATAAGCAAGCGCATTCAGGGAGGACTTCTTGTCTTTTCTAAAACTGCCACAGCACGTATTTGGAGCAAAAGTATGCTGGTTTTGCCTGAATAAGATCCTTATACCTGGAAAAAATATAAAATTTTTCCAATATGCAACGCCATTTCTATTTAAATCATATAATTTATTTTGCAACTTTTAAAACAAGTGCAAAGGTGATATAATAATACTGTTAATTTTATAGAAGGAGGGTGCCGCGTTGGAGAAATTCGTCGTGAACGGCGGATACCGTCTTGTTGGCGAAGTTACAGTCAGTGGAGCAAAGAATGCTGCGGTTGCCATTCTCCCGGCCACAATCCTTGCGCAGGGTGTCTGCGTCTTGGAAAATGTACCAAATATCAGTGATGTATCTGTTCTTACAAATATACTGCGCCAGTTGGGCGCAGCCATTCGCGTCATCGACAAAACAACCCTGGAAATTGATACCACTAATGTGTCCAGTTGTGAGGTCCCATACGAAATGACTCGGCGGATCCGGGCCTCTTATTACCTGATGGGAGTACTTTTGGGCCGTTTCAGGAAGGCGAGTGTCTCCCTCCCTGGGGGATGTGATTTGGGCGTACGGCCTATTGATCAGCACATTAAGGGCTTTGAGGCATTATCGGCCTCAGTCAATTTGGAGCACGGTATGGTCAATGTAGAGGCCAGCCAATTGGTAGGCAGCCAGGTTTACCTGGATGTCGTCTCTGTTGGGGCCACTATGAATATTATGCTGGCGGCTGTGACGGCCAAGGGCATGACTGTTATTGAAAATGCCGCCAAGGAGCCTCACATAGTCGATTTGGCGAATTTTCTCAACTCCATGGGCGCCGATGTGATGGGCGCCGGTACCGACGTAATTAAGATTAGAGGTGTAAACCGCCTCTACGGAACAACCTATTCCATTATTCCCGACCAGATTGAGGCGGGTACCTATATGGTGGCGGCCGCGGCTACGGGAGGGAATGTGCTTGTTAAGAATGTGATCCCTAAGCACTTGGAGCCCATTACCGCCCGCTTGCGCAAGACAGGCGCTTTTGTGGAGGAGTATGACGACGCGGTCCGTGTTTGGCGGGATTTAAAACGTCCGCAGAAAACCAATGTCAAGACTATGCCCCATCCTGGATTCCCCACCGATATGCAGCCTCAAATGACAGTTTTGCTGACGGTTGCGGAGGGCACCAGCATTGTCACCGAAGGGGTGATGGACAGCCGTTTTCGCTATGTGGATGAGCTCCGGCGCATGGGGGCTAATATTCAGGTGGACGGCAAGGTGGCGGTTGTAGAGGGCGTGAAGGAGCTTAACGGGGCCCCCGTGATGGCAACAGATCTGCGGGCCGGAGCTGCTTTACTGATCGCCGGCCTTGTGGCTAAGGGCGTGACTGAGATTGAGGGGATTGCGTATGTAGAGCGCGGTTACCAGGATATCCAGAGAAAGCTGATATCTCTGGGTGCGGATATCAAAAAGGTCACTCTGCCGGCCGAGCCATCTTTGGCGCAAGCGTTATAGAGATTTGGCAGGGATTTACTATTATTGAGGAAAGATGAGAGGGGTTTTTAGCAAGCCCCTCTTTATGGCCTTTGAGGAGGTTGTACATATGGCCAAGTTTTGTCCCCTATACAGCGGCAGCAGCGGCAATGCTACATTTGTAGGGGATTCAGACGGGGGTATTTTGGTGGACATCGGGGTCAGCTGTAAAATGACCGTTGATGGGCTTTGTGCTATTGACCATAAGCCTGAGGACATTAAGGCGGTCTTTATTACCCATGAGCACAGCGACCACATCAAAGGGGTGCGGGTATTTCTCAAGCATTTTAAAGTACCTCTGTTTGCGTCGGCGGGCACCTTGCAGTATCTGCAAAATAATGATTGTATCCCGGAGGGTGTGCGCTGCCATGTTATTCCCAATGGCGGGGTGGAAGTGTATGGCATGACGGTTACAGGCTTTGCCACCTCCCATGACGCTGCGGAGAGCTTGGGCTACAGGATAGAGGCCGGGGAGAGAAAGATCGCTATTGCCACGGACCTGGGCTGTATCACCGAGGAGGTGCAGGAGGCCATTATTGGGTCCGACTTGGTGATGCTGGAATCCAATTATGACCTACGCATGTTGGAGCAGGGCAGTTACCCCTATTATCTCAAAAGGCGTATAAAGGGGAATCGGGGGCATTTATCCAATGAAGAATGTGCGGACAAGCTGGTGGACTTGGTTCTCCACGGGACAACCCGTCTCTATCTTGGCCATTTAAGCAAGGAAAATAATATGCCGGATGTGGCGTTCCAGACGGCCGCCAATGCCCTGACAAGCCACCAAATGACACCGGAGCGGGATTATATATTGCGGGTGGCTGACCGCTACCGGCCCAGCAGGCCCCTGTTTTTCTAATGATGCAGGTGGAGATTATATGCGTAGGCGCCCTGAAGGAGGTGTACTTTCACCAGGCCTGCCAGGAGTATGCCAAACGCTTGGGACGGTTTTGCCAGTTTCGGATTACAGAGGTCCGGGAGGAGCGTATGCCGCAAAATCCGTCACCCCGGCAAGTGACTCTCTGTCTTCAGAAAGAGGGTGTGGAGATCGCAAAAAAGCTTGTTTCCTCCGCAATGGCAGTGGCGCTATGCGTTGAGGGGTCCCAGGTGGACTCCGCGGAATTTTCCAGAATGTTTAGCGAGGCGGCGGTAGCCGGCATAAGTCATATCCAATTTGTTATTGGAAGCTCTTATGGGTTGGCTGATGAAATCAAAGCTAGTACAAAGTTTAGTCTATCCTTCTCTAAGATGACTTTTCCCCATCAATTGATGCGAGTATTGCTGTGTGAACAAATCTATCGTGGATTTATGATACAGAATGGTGGGAAATATCACAAATGATTGCTGTGGACTTGGAATTATTTGTTATTTATTGGAATATTTTGTGCAGAAACTAAATGCGATTAGAATTTTTATTAATGCAAAAGTATAATTATACATTATAGCTGCCATAAGTCGATTTTATTCGACATATTCATTTTAAAATAGCGATAATTCGACCATGATTAATGAATATTTTATCACTACTTTTATCGACATAATATGGCTTGCACTCTGTCGGATAACATGGTAAAATGACCACAGTAAGCGAGACCTACATAGTAAAGCTTACAATTAGGTGGGCTGGAGCGTACATTTTTATTCAAGATGGTTTTGCTTATATTCATCATCGGCTTATGACCTTGACAACTCAGGGTTTTGACATTTTTGCTGTCATAAGCGAAAGAAGGGCCTCATGTAATGGAGGTCCTTTTTTCATGCACATATTATAATGGCATAAAGTTTATAAAAACTTCATTTATTGGGTTATATAGATAGGATATAATAAAAATTAAAGCGAATTTACCGAACTAAACATCTGCCTAATGCGAATCTGCAATTTATCTTGACCTAAATCACTGAATTGATAAAGAACCGCAAAATCTTATATCTCACAAAAGCGGTTCAAGTGCAGTTAATTGCAGATTCGTATTTATATGCAGGTGTTTTACAAATGGAACAGGTGGTTGAGCAATGGGTATTGTACAAAAGCTATTTGGCAATTACAGCAAAAAAGAACTCAAGAAAATAGAGCCCATCAAGCAGCAGGTGCTTGATTTGGAAGGGAAATATAAAGGAATGAAGGATTCTGAGCTGCGCAGGCAGACGGATATCCTAAAAAAAAGGTTGGCAGCTGGGGAGACAACCGACGATATTCTTCCAGATGCCTTTGCCGTGTGCCGGGAGGCGGTGGACCGGGTATTGGGAACGCCCCACTATCCTGTTCAGATTTTAGGAGGCATTATCCTCCATCAAGGGCGTATTGCTGAGATGAAAACTGGTGAGGGGAAAACCCAGGTGGCTTTGCTGCCGGCGTATCTCAATGGGTTGACCGGCAACGGTGTGCATATTGTGACGGTAAATGATTATTTGGCCAAGCGGGACTCGGAGTGGATGGGCAAGGTGTACCGCTTTTTGGGTTTGACGGTTGGCCTTATCGTACATGGGTTGAGCAAGGAGGAACGCGCGGAGGCTTATGCCGCTGATGTCACATACGGAACCAACAATGAATTGGGTTTTGATTATCTCCGCGATAACATGGTCATCTACAAGGAGCAAAAAGTTCAGCGCGGCCATGTTTATGCCATTGTGGATGAGGTGGACTCCATTTTGATCGATGAAGCCAGGACGCCGCTGATTATTTCCGGCCAGGGGGAGAAATCCACGGAGCTCTATGCCATGGCCGACCGTTTAGCCAAAACCCTGAGCATGATCAAGGTGGCTGAGGTCAATGAGAAGGAGGACCACGACGAGCTTTATGAGGGGGACTATATTGTAGATGAGAAGGCCCGTACGGCTACATTAACCCCTTCCGGCGTCGCCAAGGCCGAGCGCTTTTTCAACCTAGACAATTTGATGGATCCGGACAACACCACCATCCAGCACCACATCAACCAGGCCATTAAGGCCAATGGCGTCATGCGCCGGGATGTGGATTATGTGGTTCGGGATGACCAGGTGATTATTGTAGACGAGTTTACCGGCCGGCTGATGATGGGCCGCCGGTACAATGAGGGCCTGCACCAGGCCATTGAAGCCAAGGAAGGGGTCAAGGTGGCCCGCGAATCCAGAACCTTGGCCACCATCACCTTCCAAAACTATTTCCGGCTTTACAAGCGTCTGGCGGGCATGACCGGTACTGCCCTCACAGAGGAAAATGAGTTCCGGGAGATTTATAACCTGGACTGTATAGAGATCCCCACCAACCGTCCGTTGGCCAGGCAGGATTTGCCCGACCTGGTTTATAAATCTGAGGCTGGCAAGTACCGGGCGGTGGTGGAGCGGGTCAAGGAGTGCCACAGCGAGGGACAACCCATATTGGTGGGTACCGTGTCTATAGAAAAATCGGAAATCCTCAGTAAGATGCTGAGGAAGGAACGCGTCCAACATGAAGTGTTAAACGCTAAATTCCATGAAAAGGAGGCGGAGATCATTGCCCAGGCCGGACAAATTGGGGCAGTTACCATCGCCACCAATATGGCTGGACGCGGCACGGACATTAAGCTGGGGGGCAACGATGAATATCTGGCCCGGGCTGAGATGCGAAAGATGGGTTATTCTGAAGAGAAGATCAATGAGGCAACCGGATATTCGGATACGGAAGATGAGGAAATCCTAAGCGCCCGCAAAGTGTATCAGGAGCTGGAGGCCAAATATAAAGGGGAGATTGAGCCTGAGGCTGAAAAGGTTAAGGAGGCAGGCGGCCTATTTATCCTGGGTACAGAGCGCCATGAATCCCGCCGGATTGATAACCAGCTGAGGGGACGCTCCGGCCGTCAAGGCGACCCGGGCGCCAGCCAGTTTATGCTGTCCATGGAGGATGACCTGCTGCGGCTGTTTAACGGTGAACGGATGCAGGCCATCATGAACACTATGCGGATGGATGAGGATATGGCTCTTGAAAACCGGATGCTTACCAGCAACATTGAATCGGCCCAGAGCAAGGTGGAGGGCCGAAACTTTGCCATACGGAAAAATGTGCTTAAGTTTGACGATGTCCTCAACCGCCAGCGGGAACTGATCTACAGCCAGCGGAATATGGTCCTGGAAGGGGACGATATGAGGGATTATATAGGGAAGATGATTGAGGAAACCATACAGCAGGTGGTGGATCTATACGTCAATGAGCACGATGTCAAAGACAATTGGAACCTGGTGGGCCTGCGTGATTATTATATGGGCTGGCTGACCACCAAGGACGACTTCCAATACAGCGCGGATGAGCTTGAGGGGCTGGAAAAGAACGATTTGTTTGGGTTGCTGTTGGAGCGTGCCCAGGACCGTTACAAAAAGAAGGAAGAGAAGTACGGCGACAAAATTATGCGGGAGCTTGAACGGGTCATTCTGCTTCGGTTTGTGGATCAGAAATGGATGGATCATATTGACGCCATGGAGGAGCTAAAACAGGGTATTTATCTCCGTTCCTACGGCAATCACGATCCGGTGGTGGAATACCGTATTGAAGGCTTTGAAATGTTTGATGAGATGGTGGCCTCCATCCGGGAGGATACGGTGAAAATGTTAATGCTGGCTGAGGTGCGTTCCCAAGAGGGGCCTAAGCGTGAACAGGTGGCTAAACCCTCAGAGACCGGCGGCGATGATACGGCGCGCCGAGAGCCTGTGCGCAAGAGAAAGGTGGGCCGCAACGATCCCTGCCCCTGCGGCAGCGGCAAGAAATATAAAAACTGTCACGGCAGAAGTTGAGATAAAGTTTACCCCAGGCCACTATTGTTGCCTGGGGATGTTTTTTAAAGGCGCTACTTTATTGATTTAAAGTTTTCTTAGGCTCAATGTAACGCCCTTATTGTATTAAACTACAGAATGTATAAAGGAGCAAACAGTGGTCTTGGTCCGGTCCTTGCCGGCAACAAGAAATCCTTCACAGGGTTTGAGAGATATACTTATCGGTTAGGCCCCTGAGAGTGGGGATAAAGCTCTCAATTGCCTGAATCCGGCTTTGGATTTTTTCATTTGTCTCCACCCCCAGGTCCATAAGCAGATTTATGAAATCCGGATAATATTTCTCATGCTCCTCAGGGGCGTCCTGGCGCAGGATTTTATGGCAACGCTCAGAAGTGACGGCCATCCAAAATACAGCCTCTCGGTGATTTCCTTCATCAATCAGCGTTTGACTGCCCTGAATGATAACGGGTTTAGCGGCGGCGCTGACGTCATTTTCAAAAATAAAGTGGGACTTTTTATGGCGGATGGCCGAAGCATAGACTTTCTCTAAATGGTCAAGATGCCGCTGAACCCGGTCCGCTGGTATATGGGAACAGCCCAGCAGTTCCAGCAGGGTTTCGTAAAAGCCCGACTGGTTCCAACCCTCAAGGACGGACCGGACCCGCAAATACCGCAGCCGTACAGTCGGATTTTGGAGAGCGGCCACTAGAATGGCGTGGGTGCAGATGCCGGCCGGAAACAGCCAGGAGTTGATATTATCAAGCAAGGGCTGGCTTACCTGAAATCCTTGTATACCCCGCTCAATTTTGCAGTAGACATTTTCACACCGCTCCAGCACCCACTTGGGATGGGCAAAGTTTTGGGATGAAAAAAGCGCCGCTTCCGCCAGATAACCTGTTGGGTCATAAATAATGCTGTTGCGGTGAAAACAGTTTGCGATTTCATAAGTGGAAAGCACTTTCTCCACAGGGCGGATCATATCCAGAGGGATAAAACTTACATCCAATAAAACACCCTTATACATTATTTTACCGATTTTATCCATCCTCCTGGCCTCGTCGACAATAAAATTGATATCGATATCGCTGGAAGGGGACAAAATATCGTTGCCATCAAGGTCTACAACAGAACCATTGAACATGGCGCCAACAACGGAGGTATCTTTTATAAAATTATCCGTCCACTCCAATGCAATTTCTTTGGCTTTACAAATATACATAACGATAGCTCCTTCTTGGATGGTTTTTCAAATTCATTATAATACATTTTTATGGGAAACAGGACAGCATTTGGAAAGGATATATTTTTATCTGGCCTTACAGCGCGATTTTGAAAAATGATGCAGGTTTTTGCTCCAATCATCTTACAGTATGTTTCTTTTCATGCTACACACAATATTTTTGACGCAAGAAATTGCGCCGTTAAAACAATAGAGGGAGAGAAACATTCATGCAAAATATGTCTGAAAAAGAACTTACAGCGGTTCAGGAACAGCTTGAACAAGAGCAGAACCTGGTCAAAAAATATAAATTATACGCCCAGCAGACCACCGATAGCCAGCTGAAAACAAAGTGTGAGCATATTGCTACTCAGCATCAAAGACACTTTGACACCCTGGCCGGAAACCTGAAATAAGGAGGAAATGAATAATGCAACCCAATACAAATACTCAGTTTGGTGATAAGGAAATGTTGACAGACGCCCTGGCTTCTCAGAAATTTGTTACCTCCAACTATAACTCCTGGGTGAATGAATGTGCTAACCCCACTCTAAGAGATCAAATGATGAGCCTCTTGAAGGAGGAGCATGAGATTGAAAGCGACGTGTTCTGCGAGATGCAGAAAAGGGGCTGGTATCAGGTTACTCCCGCCGACCAAAATAAGGTTGAACAAGTAAAGCAGAAGTACTTGCAACAGCAATAATTCAAGATGGAGGGCCCTATATGGGTTCTCCATTTTCTACATATTATCTAGGAAACTATGTGAAAACAGTACAGGATACATTGGGTTGAAAGTGTGATATAATAACCGCAAGGGCGGCGGTCATTATACGGATCTGATGGCCACGCCTGCGGCGATGGCCGGATTATACCATATCCGCTTCTATGGTATAATGAAGGCTATATTTGACATAGGGGGATACATAATGTCCATTATGGTTCGGGAGAAGAGCTTTTATAAACGCCTTGGTATACTGGCCCTTCCCATTGTTTTGCAAAATGCCATTTCCTTTGCGGTTAATTTTGCGGATAACGTTATGGTGGCCCAGCTAGGTGACCTAGCTGTGTCAGGAGTTGGGGCTGGCAACCAGGTGCAGAATTTTTTGCAGATGGCTGTGATGGGATTAGGTACGGTAATAGTCATTTTGGGCAGCCAATACTGGGCGTCCCAGGATATAGGCAGCATTAAAACCATTGTCAGCATAGCACTGAAAGCATCCGTGGCCATTGGAATAATTTTTCTGTGCTTGGGGTTATTTTTACCAGGCTCAATTTTAGGTTTAATTACGGATAAGCCGGATATAGTGGATGCCGGTGTACAATATCTGAGAATTGTGGCGCTGTCATATGTATTTTTTTGCATGACCCAGACCTTGTCAGCAGGCCTACGCTGTGTGGAGTCCGTCAATATTGGCATGTATCTGTCAATTTTGGCGCTGGTAGTCAATGTGGGGCTCAATTGGGTTCTGATCTTTGGTAAGCTGGGATTTCCCGCCCTGGGTGTTGTAGGCGCCGCTATCGCCACCACCATAGCAAGGGTTGTGGAGTTTCTCTTTTTGGTGGGGTATATCATTCTCAGGGACCGCAAGCTCTGTTTTGGACTTAAAGATATTTTCAGGCATGATAAAAATTTATTTAAAGATTTTATCCGGTATGGGGTACCTGTTTTGATGGGAGATGTGCTCTGGGGGCTGAATATGTTTGTCCAGAGCGCTATCCTGGGGCGCATGGTGGCTGAGGCCTTTGCGGCGTCTAATGTTGTTACGCCCATATTTTCTTTTTTCAGCATTGTCGTATACGGTACCGCCAACGCCTCCGGCATCATTATTGGAAAGACTGTTGGTGAAGGAGATTTTGTCCGCCTGAAACAGTATACGAAGACATTGCAGGTGATCTTTCTGATGATAGGCATTGTTTCCGGCTTGATGTTGTTTGTTTGCCGCGCGCCCGTACTCACCCTCTACACCGGAATGACGCCGGGTCAGGGCATTTCTGAGGAAGCCCGCAGGTATGCGATGCAGTTTTTGGCTGTGCTGTCGGTGACCCTGGTGGGCACTGCCTACCAAATGTCAGTATTGACCGGAATTGTGCGTGCCGGAGGCTCCACCCACTTTGTGTTAATCAATGACCTGATTTGGGTTTGGATAGTGGTCATTCCCTCAGCCCTTATCGCCAGCTATGTCTTTAACGCTCCCCCATGGGTGGTGTTCCTCTGCCTCAAGTCAGATCAGATTCTTAAATGCATTGTGGCGGTGATCAAGGTTAACCGGTTCAATTGGTACAAGCAGCTGACCCGTCCGGCAGAGGCCAAATAAATTTTGACCTTGGCCGTTGTATTGGCCACCTGCTCAAATGATGTACCGGAGAATGGAAGTCAGGTCCGGTATGGGACAACGCCTAGATGGAAAAAATATCTGAAAATCTGCTGCGTCCGCCGCAACAATACCCGTTTCTTTTCGTGAAAGAAACGGGTATTGTTGTGCCTATGAAGTAGAATCTCTTTATAGAATAACGTTGCCTTTGAGCAAATCATTGTTGTCGCTGGAGGTACCGATGTAGACCTGGTATTCGATATTCTCCAACTCCCATACAGCGGTGGCGGGGTTATACCATTTCAGCTTTTCTGGCGGGCAATGAAGCGTGACCTCGCCGCTCTCGCCGGGGGTTAGCTCAATCCGGCCGAATCCGCGGAGAAGCTTTACCGGGCGGTCCACCTGGGAATTCTCAAAACCTACATACAGTTGAATCACCTCCGCGCCGGCCCGGTTACCTGTGTTGGTGACAGTGCAACTGGCAACAATGCCTGACGCGCCGGCGCTAAATCTGGCGTCCGCCACCTTGAAAGTGGTATAGGAAAGACCGTAGCCGTAAGGAAGCAGAGGGGCAATCCCCTCCTTTTCCAGCTTGGCGTAGCCGTGGTAATAGCCGTAATATTGGTTGGTGGTGTCCCAGTTCACCTGGGGCAAATCCTCCTCCTTTTGGGGGAGGACATAGGGGAGCTTCCCGCTGGGATTGATGTCCCCAAAGAGGATTTGCCCAATGGCGGTTCCGCCTTCTTGGCCGGGATAGTACGCCATCAGGACGGCGCGTACGGCATCCCGCCATTCAGTGATCATAATGGTGTTGCCGCCGATAAGCACCACGGCGGAATTGGAATTAACAGGTCCCACGGTTTTGATCAATTCGATCTCGTCGGGGTGAAGGTTCAGGTCCTTCCGGTCGCCGCCTGTGGCGGCGGTGTAGTTATCCGATTGTTCGGCGGAAATGTATTCCCCTTCATCGTCATGGTCAAAGCCCACCACAAACACCACAGCGTCGGCCTGGGCCGCCACTGACTTGGCCTGCTCCAAATCCTGGCCGTCGGCATAGAGAATTTCCACGTCCGGCACGGTTTTTTGGATCCCCTCCATGGGGGTTACCACATAGGACGGGAAGACCCGGCTGGAGCCGTGGTCGCCGATATTGGCCGTTTGCGCCAGCTTGCCCAATAAGGCGATTTTCTTCACCTTCGCTTTGTCAAGCGGAAGAACAGAGTCATTGTTTTGCAGCAGGGTGATGCCCTCCTGGGCAGCCTTTAATGAGAGGCCGATATGGGCCTTGCAGCCGATGACCTCTTTGCCGTAACCAGGGGTAGTGTTGTAAGCGTCCTCGAAAGCCAGAATGGTGCGGACAATCCGCAGAGCGGATTCATTGATCCGTTCCTCCGGAACCAAGCCGTCCTTTACGGCCTGAACCAACTTATCGCCAAAGAAATTGGTGCAGCACATCTCCATATCTTGGCCGTTGTTGGCAGCCTCCACCGTATCCCGGACACCCCAGATAAAGTCGCTCATAACAAAGCCGTCAAAATCCCACTCCTCCTTCAGCACCTTTCGAAGCAGGTAGTCGCTGTGACCGCAATGGGTGCCTTTATAGAGGTTGTAGGCGCTCATAATGCTGGCGGCTCCCGCGTCCACACAATCTTTGAAGTGGGACAGGTAGATCTCCCGTTCAGCCCGCCTGCCGCAGTCCACACTGCATTTAAAGCGGCTGATCTCCATGGAGTTAAAGGCGTAGTGCTTTACGCAAGCCATGACATTTTCCTTTTGAACCCCCCGGACCAGCGCGGCTCCCATCCGCCCCAAGGCATAGCTCTCCTCCCCGTAGGTCTCCTGGCTGCGGCCCCAGCCAGGATTGTAGGGCAGGTTGATGCAGACCCCGGCAAAGAGGTTACCTCCATGGGCCCGAACCTCACGGCCAATGGCGCGGCCAATCTCCTCCTCCAATTGGGTGTCAAAGGTGGCCCCCCGCAGCATGGACACAGGGAAACAGGTGCTTTCCCCAGTGCCGCAGACCACCCCTCTGGGACCGTCACAAAACAGCATAGGGGAGAGGCCTAAACGGTCGATGCCACCGGCGCCATAGGGTATGTGGTTGTAATGGACGGAAGAATCCCCGCCGCCAACGCCTTGCATTAGAGCTTCCAGAGGGATATTGCCCCCCATAAGGGACACCTTTTCCTCCAGGGACATTTGGTCCACCATGGCTTGAGCCTGCTCCGTAAAGGACAGGCGGTGCTCTTTGGTACAGCGCATTGTCTCACCATCACCGTCAGACGGATGGCGCATAAAAAAGTTACGGTAGTTCACGCTAATTCCTCCCTTTATATTAGGATAATTGATTCTTGGCCAAAACAGCAATTAATCAAGGCTATTTGTATGTAGGCTATTTTTTTTTAGGTCTGGAAATGGGGAAATTTTATTTAATGGTACCATTATACCAGCTTTTATAATTTAAAAGCACAAAAAACGGGAAATATCAATGCAAGAATTAGGAATAAACTCATAGATTAGATGCATTCTCTTAACAGAGATTTCATATTGGGATGGTAAGATGTCCACAAACAGGAATCCACTCCATGGAGGATACTATGATTTACAAAAAAAGGATACAGTCCCCCATAAACTTGGCGTCTGTATTCGCTCCCCAGTTGGAGGGCGGCGATGACGCAGTGAAATTTATGAAGATGCTGGGTACCTATGAGGGGGCCATGAAGGTAGCCAGTACGCTGTTAGAGATTTTGGACGCCGAATTCCGCACACTCTATGACCACAATCCTATTCATCACATGGAATCCCGGATCAAATCCACAGAAAGTATTCTGGAAAAGCTGGAGAGAAAGGGCCTGGAGCCCAGCATACAAAATATTGTGGACCATATCACCGATGTTGTGGGGCTGAGAATCATTTGCCCCTATGTGGACGATATTTATCATCTCACTGACCTGTTGGGCAAGCAGGAGAGCCTGACGATTATCCGCAAAAAGGACTATATTAATTCCCCCAAGGTCAATGGGTACAGAAGTATGCATCTGGTGGTCAGTGTTCCCGTCGCCTTGTCAGACCATGTGGAGCAGATCCCGGTGGAAATCCAGCTGAGGACCATTGCTATGGATATGTGGGCCAGCCTGGAACATGAGCTGCACTATAAATCCGCCCAACAGCCGGTGGAATATTTGTCTGAACGGCTTCGCAGATGCGCGGTGTCTCTGGCGGACATCGATCTGCGGATGCAGGAAATCTATGAACATCTGCGGGACGCCACGGATGTGGATATGGAAGAGTAGGTTTAAAGGCCGCTCCTACGGGAGCGGCCTTTAAACCTATAGTTTTTTTTGCTATACTGTAGATGATCGGTAAAATGTAATTATTGAAGAAATGGCAGGGGAGAAGATGAAAAATATTGTATTGGTGCCTGACTCCTTTAAAGGAACAATGAGTTCCGCCCAGGTATGCCAGGTTATGGAGGAGCAGATTTTGCGCCATATTCCAGATGCGCGGATCAGTAAAATCCCCGTAGCGGATGGGGGAGAGGGCAGTGTGGACTGCTTCCTGGCCGCGGTGGGCGGTGAAAAGGTGATTGTTCAGGTGAAGGGACCCTATATGGAGGAGATGGAGGGCTTTTATGGTCTGATTGACGGCGGAAAGACCGCTGTTATCGAGATGGCGGCCTGTGCGGGCTTGCCGCAGGTTGGGGATAATCTTCATCCTAACCAGACCACCACCTATGGGGTGGGACAGCTTATGGCAGATGCCATAGGCCGCGGCTGCATAAAATTGGTCATTGGACTGGGGGGCAGCGCTACCAATGATATGGGTGCTGGAGCGGCTGCTGCTTTAGGCATAAAATTTCTCAATAAAGCTGGGGAAGCGTTTGTTCCAGTGGGGGGAATTTTGGGAGAGATCGCCTCCATCGACATGTCGGGATTGCTGCCAGGCATCCGCAAAGCGGAGATTGTGGCCATGTGTGATATTGACAACCCCCTCTATGGCCCCAATGGAGCCGCCTATATCTTTGGGCCTCAGAAAGGGGCCGATGAGGCTATGGTGAGGCGCCTTGACGGGCAACTGCAAATGGCGGCCGGAGTGATCAAGCGGGACCTAGGTACTGATGTGGCTGACCTGCCTGGGGCTGGAGCTGCCGGCGGCATGGGCGCCGGCATGGTGGCTTTTTTTGGAGCCCGGCTGGAGATGGGCATTGAAACGGTATTGGATGTAGTGGGATTTGACCGCTTGCTGGAGAGGGCGGATGTCGTATTCACAGGCGAGGGCCGGCTGGACAGCCAAAGCCTGCGGGGCAAAGTGGTGGTGGGCGTGGCCCGCAGAGCCAAGGCAAAGGAGGTGCCGGTGCTGGCCGTGGTGGGTTCCGTCAGTGAGGGAGCGGAGGCCGCCTATAATGAGGGGGTGACTGCTATATTTAGTATTAACAAGGCCCCTATCCCATTTTCTGAGGCCAAAGGCAAGAGCGTGGAAAATCTTGCTTTCACTATGGATTCTTTAATGAGGGTGATGAGAATACAGGCAAATTAAGAAGGCTTTGCTGCTTTACAAGGGAGAGAAATAGATGCCTATATTTTCCTGCAAAAAAGGGAGACCGCAATGGCTTACTATCTTTTTTCTTTCAGAATGCAAGAAAAGGGAAATTTTAAACCACAAATAAAATTGAGGGCTATAAGAACTGGGGTATTTCTCTTTTCCAATAATGTTTACATTCTCTTCGCATTCTTTTTCAAAAAATTTGGTACACTATATCCGCGATATGTTTCTTTTCGACCATTGATTTTTTGTAAAATATAGAGTATGATTTAACATTGGTAGGGTATGTATAAGCAAATGCTTGCCTTTTCCATGTTGATTTTTGTTGCCCGTGCCGGTTAAGGCATAAACATATAGGTGTTGCAAAGGTGCTCGGGCTATGGAAGTACAGGGTTAACCTCACTGCATAAGTTAGCTTATATTTACAGGAGGACCTATGAGAAAGACAAAGATTGTGTGTACCCTTGGGCCGTCTACCGACCAGCCTGAAGTGGTCAGGGATTTGATGCTGGCCGGGATGAATGTGGCCCGTTTCAACTTTTCCCACGGGGATCACCCGTCCCACACCATGCGTTACAACATGGTGGTCCAGATGCGGAAAGAGTTGGGCTTGCCTGTGGCAACCATGCTGGACACCAAAGGACCTGAGATACGTCTTGGAGAAATAGTGGACGGCCAAATGGAACTGGTTGCCGGGGATACATTTACCTTAACAACGCAGGACGTTGTTGGGGATGCGCACCAGGCATCGGTTTCCTTTAAGGATTTGCCGGGGGATGTGTCGCCGGGAACGGCTATATTGATCGATGACGGACTGATTGAGCTTTTGGCGGAGCGGGTGACCGACACCGAGATCATTTGCAAGGTGGTCAATGGAGGACCCGTATCCAGCCGCAAAAGTGTCAATATACCCTCTGTACGCCTCTCTATCCCCTATGTCAGCCAAAAGGATGTGGACGACATAGCCTTTGGGGTGAAGGCCGGTTTTGACTTTGTAGCGGCCTCCTTCGTCCGCAGCGCGGATGACATTATGGATGTGCGTCAGGTCTTGGCCGACCTCAAATGTGATTGGATACGCATCATCGCCAAGATCGAAAATTATGAGGGCGTCGAGAATATCGATGAAATTCTTGAAGCGGCCGATGGATTGATGGTGGCGCGCGGGGACCTGGGCGTAGAGATTCCTTTGGAAGATATCCCGGCGATTCAAAAGCTCCTGATCAAAAAGACCTTCCGCAGCGGCAAGCCGGTGATCACGGCTACCCAGATGCTGGAATCCATGATCAAAAACCCCCGCCCCACCCGGGCGGAGGTCACCGACATCGCCAACGCCATCTATGATGGGACAAGCGCCATTATGCTTTCGGGAGAAACCGCCGCAGGGATGTACCCTGTGGAGGCGGTAAAGACTATGGCCAAAATTGCCATTAGGACTGAGAAGGATATAAACTACCGCGGAAAATTCCGCAAGCAGGGGGATTCCGAGCATTTACCCAGTGTCACCAACGCCATTTCTCACGCCACCTGCACAACAGCGTATGATTTAAACGCAAAAGCTGTGATTACAGTGACAAAATCTGGGACAACCGCCCGTATGATCAGCAAGTACCGGCCTTCCATGCCTATTATTGGATGTACCCCCGAGGAGTATGCTTACCGCCAGCTTGCCATGACCTGGGGGGTGGTTCCCCTGATGGTGAAGAGCATGAAGGACAGCGAGGAGCTGTTGGAGCACGCCGTTCATGTGTCCCAGGACGCAGGTATTATTTCCAGCGGAGACCTGGTAGTCATTACGGCCGGATTGCCTTTGGAGGTGGCCGGTACCACCAATCTGCTGCGGGTGTACATTGCCGGGGACATTTTGGTGTCCGGCAGCGGAATAGGCGGCGGCAAGGCTTGCAACAACTTGTGTGTGGGAACGGATGTGGGGCAATTAAAGAAAAAGTTTAAAAAGGGTGACATATTGGTGGTACCCGCTACCAACAATGAGATGCTGCCGCTGATCCGTCATGCGTCGGGCATTGTATCGGAACAGGCAGGCTCAGGTTCTCATGCGGCCGTTGTAGGGCTGGCTTTGGGCATCCCCACTATTGTTGGCGCCAACGGCGCCACAAGGATTTTGCGAAGTGACACCACCGTCACTCTGGATGCTGACAGAGGTATTGTACACAGTGAGACACAATAATGTATCGATGACAGATGATGGAGGCGCAATCATGAGGCTAAGACAATGGAAAAAAGTGCTGGCGCTGGTATTGGTAGCGTTGCTGCTGGTTATGGCTGCCGGGTGTAAAAAGGAAGCCCAGGAGGACGAGGGACAGGATCAAGTGGCGGAGGGGTACTCGGAGGATAGCAGGACCGTCCCTGTTATGGTCTTGACTCACGAGGAGCGGGTGGAGCTTCTTCAGGAAGCCCAGGAGGTAAATGAACTGGCTTATGCCTGGCTCTGTGTGCCAGGCACCAATATCAGCTATCCCGTCATTTTTGACCCCGCCAATGACAACGCCTACTGGGAGAACAGAACCTTAGAGGGCGAAGTGGTACAACAGGTCGGCGGCGACTGGGTTGACACGGTGATTTTTGCCGGATATGAGACGGTGTGGAATCAAAGGACAGCCAATTACCGCACTGTAGCAGGGGAATCAGTTAAGCTGCCTGACAGCAAAAACATTGTGTTGTTTGGACACAATTGGACCAACATCAGCAAGCCCTACCTTATAGGAGATGACGGTACCGATGTCTTCACTATGTTTGCGCAATTAGTTTCCTTTGATGATTTCATCTTCTCTCAGGAATTTCAATATATATACTTGTCCACTCTGGAAGAGGAATATATATGGCAGGTTTTTTCAGTGATGTATACTGAAGCGAATTGGTATGGCACATTAGGGTTTGATTACTTCCAGGCCAACCCTGCCACTGAGGAGTTTAAGACTATGCTCAGCGAGATGAGACAAAGAAGTATCTATAACTTTGACATAGAAGTTTCTGAAAAAGACAGGATTTTAACCCTCTCAACCTGTACGAACACTTACCCCAGCGCGGGGAACCGGCAACGGTTTGTGGTTGTGGGCAAGCTCCTTGAAGGTGGAGAGACGGATGACAGCTTGGCCGAGGTCACCCGGAATGAGGATGTTAAAAACCCGCTTTATTAATGTCGGTATTCCTGTATTAACAGGATTATTGTATTGATGGCATCTGCAACTGTATTGAGGTATATGACTGTTTTGGTTTGCCTCTAGGCATGGACATAGTGTGGATAACATTTGAATACAGCGTCGCGATGCTATGCAAGCAAATGATATATGGAGGTTATGCAAATGCCCTGTAAAAAAACTAGTCTTAAAAAGATATTTTCTGTTTTACTTATTGGATTGATGATGGTCACCTTTTTATCCGCTTGCTCAGATGAACCGAGCGAATCATCTTCTTCCCAGGTGGAATCCGCGCCGGAGTCATCAAGCCCGCCTGAGCCCGGCGGCAGCAGGGAGCCGGGATCGGTCAACTATGACGACATGATGGCTAAACTGGCCGAAGTGCAGAAGGTTAATGATAAAGCAGCCGCATGGCTGACGATTCCCAATACCAACATGGACATGCCGATTATCTACGATCCTGATAATGACAATGACTATTGGGTGGATAAGACTTTGGAGGGTGAGACTGTCAATCCCATTCAAGGTAACGGCGTTTTTTTAGAAACGGTAACTTACCTGCATTCCAGGGTAGTTCTGAATGCCGACTTGGAGAATTCCAGTGAGAATTTCACTATTTTTGGCCATAACTGGGACAATATCTATGAGCCTTTAGTCATTGGAAATGATCCCAAATATGAGATGTTTGCCCAATTGCCTTCCTATACGGACTATGACTTTTTAAAGGAAAACCCATACGTCTACTTTTCTACCCCGGACCAAGAGATGGTTTGGGTGGTGTTCAGTGTGATGTATACGGAGGAATATTGGACGTTATCTGGGTTGGAGGTCGAATATTTCGAGCCAAATCCCACACCGGCCCAAAAGAACGTAATGATCAGTGAAATGCTGCAAAGAAGCGAGTATGTTATGGGTGTGGATGTCAATGCTGACGACAAGTTATTATGCCTCTCTACCTGTACCCGCGTCTATGACGGAGTGGGAGCTGTACAGCGCTATGTTGTGGTGGCGCGCCTCCTCAGAGAAGGAGAATCCGATAAGACGCCCATTTCCGTTTCTGATAATATTGATCCCAAGAAGCCCAACTTTTAGTTAAAAATAAAGAGGCCGCTTTCTGCTTGATGAAAGTGGCCTCTTGTTTTTTATACAATATTCCGGAACAAAATAAAAAATGCGGCTTATCACACTGTACGGTAAAGACGTATAAATCAAACTGCTGTAAATAGCGCATGGCCAGAATGACATTCTCTTTTTTCCTAAAACTGCTTTACTGATTGACACTGCCGGGAAGGGCTGGTATAATAAGCGCCATCACTTTACGGATGATGGGGGAAGGTCTATGGCAGTCATAGAAACACAGCGGCTGACACTGCGGGAGATGAATGATGGGGACTGGACAGACTTGTGTGAGATATTGCAGGACCCTCTGGTGATGTATGCGTATGAACACGCCTTCAATGACGAGGAAGCCAGAGAATGGCTTAAAAAACAGTATGACCGCTATAGTCGGTATGGTTATGGCCTGTGGGCGGTACTGCTCAAGGATACTGGGGAATGGGTGGGCCAATGCGGCCTCACTATGCAGGATATTGGAGAGGATGAACCAGTTCCCGAGGTAGGGTATTTGTTTAAACAAAAATATTGGCATAAGGGCTATGCCACAGAAGCCGCCCGGGCCTGCAAGGCGTATGCTTTTGAGGTGTTGGGCTTTGACAGAGTGTATAGTATTATACGGGATACCAACCAAGCTTCTCAGAGGGTGGCTCTCCGCAACGGTATGCGGCCTGTAAAAACTATAGTTAAACACTACTATACTATGGATATGCCCCATTATGTTTATATGGCCGAGAAAGGTGAATGAGAGAGGCTGGGATTATCAAGGAATATATAATCATCGGGAGACTAAAAATAGTAATACATGCGATTGCCTTGTTTTTTAATATTGATGAAACATAAACCTGTTTGAAAAAAACTCAAATGACAATTTGGTCAATTGCCAATTATGTTATGATGAAGGAAATCTTTTGTGGAGTGAAGATATGAGGCGTTTATTAGCCGTATTGCCTATACTGGGACTGTTTTTGACTGGGTGCGGCAAGGAGATGGAGAAGGTGAAAGCACCGCGCCCTATAGTGACAGAAAACGCCGACGTGCTTGCGGGATTTGAGCCAGAACCCGATTATGAAAAAACTTCCCAGGCCTCTGGAGAGCTGGAAGAACCGGAGGAGAAACCCGCATTGGTCTTTCAGGTTGAGGAGCTGCCAGCCCAGATTCAGGAGATTATGATGGGGGAGGGAGGTTCCCATGGTGATATCAGTCCGGTGGAACTGGCGGAGCTATGTTATGTGACGGCCAGTTACCTGGATTTTGAAGGGGCTACCCGGCAGGGAAGCTTAGTGATCCACAGGGAACTGGCCCAGGAAGTGGCGGAGATTTTTGAGGAACTGTACTGGGGTGGCTTCCCCATTGCGGGTATCGCGTTAGTGGAGGCATATGGTGCTGACGATGGCTTGTCTATGGCGGCCAACAACACCTACAGCTATTGCTCCAGGTATATAGCGGGGACCCAGACTCCTTCACTCCACAGCTATGGTGTGGCTATCGACATCAATCCGGTACAAAATCCCTACTTGGCAGGTGGGGTCGTTTATCCAATCCAGGGTAAGAAGTACTTGGACCGGGACAATTTTCGCCAGGGGATGATTATGCCGGGGGGTGTCTGTTATGAGGCCTTTGTCTCCCGGGGGTGGAGCTGGGGAGGCCACTGGGCGGCGCCGGATTATCAGCACTTTGAAAAGTGGGTTGGCTAGAAGCTATGGCAACAGCTGGCGCGAATATGCTACCGGCTGTCACGGTGCGGAGTAGGAGGTGGTTTTTATAAAAATGATATGTCAAAGCAACCGGATGGAAGATTACTTGGAAGAGGATGAGCAAATAAACTACACGCATCCCCTTGTACGGAGCAAGGCGAAGGAGGTGTTGCGCGAGGCGAAAAGTAATGTGGAAGCCGTTAAAACAGCCTATACCTATGTAAGGGACAGCATTGGCCATACCTGGGACCTGGGTGGTTCCCAGATAACCCGGTCCGCCTCGGAGGTGCTGACCTATTGCACGGGACTCTGTTACGCCAAATCCTATTTATTGGCGGCATTGCTCCGGCTCAGGGGAATCCCTGTGGGGCTGTGCTATCAGCGGCTCACCTTAACGGATAGGCCGGATAGCCACATCCTGCATGGGCTGGTGGCTGTCTATCTGGAGGAGTATGGCCGGTGGATCCGGCTGGATGCGCGGGGCAACAAACCTGGTGTGGATGCCCGGTTTTCTTTGGAGGGAGAGCGGCTTGCCTTTCCCATCCGGCCCCAGTATGGGGAGGTGGATTACCCGCTGATTTATACCAGCGCCCACCCCATCGTCCTGGAGGCGTACGCCGGTGCGTCCGATATGGATGAACTGATAGCGTGGCTTACAAAACGCAATAGCATTCCCAATTGACATAAGGGGGATATCATTAACGTCACGCATTAAAGGGCTTACGTTTACTTATAAACCGGACCTGGACAAAAGACTAACAAATTGCTCTGAACAGATTAAAGCCTCCCGTCGGGAGAATCCGACAACAGGAGGCTTTTTGTTTGTAATCTCTGTTTTTATGGCTGCGGCCCATAAAATACAGAATAATTCTTATTACACCGGTGTGACGGACGTTACTTCCCGAGCCATCATTTTTCTCAAAGCGGGCACCGAGAATAGGGTAAAAGAGACAATGGCGGTAAGTATAATCTCCGGGATCATATAGGAGCCGTTGGCTGTGATGCTGTATAGCACCGCTCCTTGACCCTCCGGGGCATAGGAGCCCCAAATTAGCACGCCGCTGATAAAACTGCTCAGATAACGTCCAAGCAGTCCCACAACCGATCCCACACAAACAGCAAGCTGGGGCTTTTTGATGGTTTTGGCTGCCAACCCTGCCAACACGCCAATAACGCCCCAGGCAATGGCATAATCCAACAAAAAGGCAACTATGCTAGCCCAGGCGCCGTTGATGGGCGGCGGATACCAGCCCCCTTCAATCACTTGGAGGGTGCCGTGTACCAGGCCGCAAAGGCCTCCCCACACAGGGCCGTATTTATACCCCAGGATTACCAAGGGCAGCATACTGACCAGGGTGATGGACCCCACCCCCGGCAGGGGGATTTGGAACTTGATGATGGACAGGATGAAGCCCAGTGCCAGCAGCATGGCCGATATGGCCAGCTTGCGGATAGATACGGGCTTGGTTGATGCACTCATAACAACAGTCCTTTCCTTTGAGGCGTTGACAACGCCTCATGTAATGTTTACGGCTCAGCCAGCGGGTGCCACAAAACAACAAAAATCCGCACAGTTGCGCGCAACCGTACGGATAAGAAATTCAGGTATGAAAACCCTATACTCCCTACGATGGCATGACCCACATCAGGTAATAAGGGTTGAGGCAGTTTGAGGCCGCCAATCTCAGCCGGACCAATTTCCGACACCCCCGATACAACTCATATTATAATGGGTGGATTGTATTTTGTCAAATCGGATCAGCAGGTTGACCTGCTTTTTGGCAAAAAAGATATTTTCTTCTATATAGATCTGGATGCAAATGCTGGAATTGACTTTTAGGATGGAGCTTTGTACAATTAGGGTGAACTAAGATAATTTATGTAACCCGCGGAAATGAGGAATGCATTGTGGATATGAGTTTTCAAGAAGCAATTAATTTATATCGGGATATTGTTAAACGATTTGAAAAAATCGAAGGACGTCCTTGGGGTGCCGAAGGTGCTGTAATTGAATTAACAAAGCAAGTAGGGTCACTTGCAAAACATGTTATGATACAAGAAAACTATTACTTTTATTCCGCTGATAGTATAGAAAATAAGAAACAAATAGAAGATGAACTCGCTGATATTTTCGGGCAAATTATCAGAATTGCCGACCATTACGAAATTGATTTACTGGAAGCGCATATTGAAGCAAGAAAAGGGGAAGCAAACTGTTTAAAAGAAAATGGAGTATGAAACGAATAAAGCATTTTCTTCATTCACATTAGTTTCAAATAAACAAATGGTTATATCAATCTCTATTGGAGGCGGGAATTATGGGGGCCAACGAACGGCTGGAATATCTCCACGACAAAACGCTGAAGCTCACCACACAGAGTGGATGCTACATCATGAAGGATAAAAAGGGCGTTATTATCTACATCGGCAAAGCCAAAAACCTGAAAAACAGAGTTTCCAGCTACTTCCGCCTGCATGCCCGTCACGACATGAAGACCCAAAAGATGGTGGACAATGTTTTCGACTATGACTATGTGGTCACTGGCAGCGAATTTGAGGCATTGGTGTTGGAATGCAGCCTGATTAAGCTCCATGCCCCAAAATATAATATCCTCCTCAAGGACGACAAAGGTTATCACTATATCAAGGTGAGCAATGAACCTTATGGCCGGATCACCGCCGAGATGCAGAAGGTGGAGGACGGGTCCGCTTATTTTGGCCCTTACACCAGTTCGTTTGCCGTACGGCAGTCGGTGGAGGAGGCCAACCGGGTCTTTATGCTGCCGGTCTGTACCCGGAAATTTCCCCAGGATTTTGGCAAACACCGGCCCTGCCTCAACTTCCACATCAAACAGTGCAGTGGGGTTTGCCGGGGCAGAACCACACAAGAGGATCATCGAGCCGTTCTTGAGGATGCCATTGCCTATCTGCGCAAGGACAGCGCGCAGACCATCAAAAGTCTGCAACAGGAGATGGAAAAGGCCGCCGAAGGTCTGGCGTTTGAAAAGGCCGCCAAACTGCGGGACCGGATTGCCGCCATCAGGCGGATCAACGAGAATCAAAAGGTGGTCTTCACCACCGCCGCCGACCAGGATGTGGTGGCCTTAGCCAAGCGCGGCGCGGTGGGCTGCGCTGTAATCCTGAAATTTCGTAAGGGACGCTTGGTGGACAAGGTGGATTATCAGTTGGGCGAAATTGGCCCTTTGGAGGAGGCCCGGGAGGATTTTGTGAATCTGTATTATACCAATAACAGGGACTTGATACCCCGCCAAATCTCCTTAGACGGCGCTATTGAAAATTTAGAATTGACCGCCCAGCTGCTCAGTGAGCAGCTAGGCAAAAAAGTGGCTGTAATGATTCCCCAAAAGGGGGAACAAAGGCGGCTGGCGGAGATGGCGATCCAAAACGCCGCGGAGGTCATCAGCTGGGGCCACGACATCTCCGGCCGGGATCTGGCCGCCCTGGACGAGTTGGCGCGGCTTCTTGGACTGCCCAACACGCCTCTCTACATAGAGGCCTACGACATCTCCAATCTGGGCTCCAGCAATATGGTGGCAGGCATGGTGGTATTTGAAAATGGCAGGCCCAATAAGCGGATGTATAAGCGGTTTTCCATCAAGACCTTGGATCAGCAAAACGACTACGGCGCTATGGAGGAAGTAATTACACGCCGCTTAAACCGGTATCTTGAGGAAAAGGACTCCGAAGAGGGCTTTGGCAAGCTGCCGGACCTCATCCTGCTGGATGGCGGCAAAGGTCATGTCTCTACGGTCCGGCCTGTTGTGGAGCAGTTTGGCCTCGCGATTCCCGTCTTCGGCATGGTCAAAGATGACCGCCACCGCACCCGGGCTATTGCGGAGGATGGGGGAGAGATCGCCATCAAATCCAACCGTTCCGCCTTTACCCTGGTTTATAAGATTCAGGAAGAGGTCCACCGCTTTGCCATTGAGTATCAACAAAAGACGCATAAAAAGGCCGCCATTGGTTCGTCCCTCACCCAGATAGAGACGGTGGGTCCCACCCGGGCTAAGAACCTGATGAAGCATTTTAAAACCATTAAAGCGATCAGTGAGGCGGATGTGGGGGAATTGTGCAAGGCGCCGGGCGTTACCCGTCAAAGCGCGGAGATGATATATCAGCATTTCCACAATTGATGATATTTTTCATGGTTAGAATTTCATATATTGAAGGTTTTCAGGGCGATAATTCGATTTACCCATTGATTTTTGCAAGAAGGCAAAAAAATATTTGCAAAAGCTATTGACAACCCATTAAAGATTCAGTATAATAACGTATGTAAGCAGCAAAGGCTTCGTGAGGCTTAAAGCCAAGCGGGGCCTTTTTTGCGCCCTAAAAAGGGTTATGTCCAGCACGGACATAACCCTTTTTTTATTGGCGCTATAAACGCAAATTATCAGTAAATATTTTGCTGCATATTATACGCAACCTTCACCTACACTTCCATAATCACCGGAAGAATCATGGGGCGGCGCTTGGTCCGTTGATAGACAAAGCTGCTGAGGGCATCCCGGATTTGAGTCTTTAAGGTACCCCACTCCCGCACATTGTTGTGGACGCACTCATCCAAAGCCGCCCGAACGGCCTTCTTGGCGTCCACCAGCAGCTCCTCGGACTCCCGGACATAGACAAAGCCTCTGGAGACAATATCCGGCCCTGCCAAAATCCGACCGCTGGAGCGCTCAATGGTGGTGACGACAATCATCAAGCCATCCTCGGCTAAGTGCTTGCGGTCACGAAGCACCACACTGCCCACATCACCAACACCCAAGCCATCTACCAATACGCTGCCGGCAGGGACATCCCCAACGATTTTAAAGGTATTCCCGTCAGTTTCGATCACGTTGCCATTTTCGGCCACGACAATATTTGCCTCCGGAATCCCCATGCTCATGCCCAGGGTAGCCGCTTTTTTCAGATGCTTATATTCTCCATGAACCGGCATATGGAATTTGGGCCGGGTCAGGGCGAGCACCAGCTTAATTTCATCCTGGCAGGCGTGACCGGACACATGGACCTCGTACATCCTTTCATAGATCACCTCAGCTCCCAGCCTCATCAAGTCGTTGACCACACGGCCCACAAACTTTTCATTGCCGGGGATGGGGGTGGCGGAGATGATAATGAAGTCATTAGAGGTAATGGAAATCTGGCGGTGGTCGCTGGAGGCCATGCGGGTCAAAGCGGAGAGAGGCTCTCCTTGGCTGCCGGTGGTGACAATCACCAATTGTTCCGGCCTGTAACGCCCAATGGAATCCAGGTCCACCATAATGCCAGGCTTGGCGGTGAGGTATCCCAGTTCGATGGCCTTGGCGCAGACATTGACCATGCTGCGGCCAGATACCATCACCTTGCGGCCTGTTTTTTCAGCCATATTGATGATTTGCTGGACCCGGTGGATATTGGAGGCAAAGGTGGCGATAATCATCCTGCGGTCCCCCGCACGCTGAAACAGGCGTTCAAAGGATTCGCCCACCGTCCGCTCACTGGCGGTGCTGCCGGGCTTTTCCGCATTGGTGGAATCTGACAAAAGGGCCAAAACCCCTTTGCTGCCTAGCTCTCCAAAACGGGCCAGGTCAATGACGCCGCCCTGAATGGGGGTGTAATCCACCTTAAAGTCGCCGGTCTGAATGATTACGCCTACAGGGGTATGAATGGCCAGGGCGCAGGCGTCGGGGATGGAGTGATTCACGCGGATAAATTCCACCTTCATGCAGCCCAGCTTCACCGTGTCTCCAGGCTTCACCACATTGAGCTTCGTTTTGCCCAGCAGGTTGTGTTCTTTGAGCTTGCCCTCAATAAGGCCAATCGTGAGCCTGGTGGCGTAAACAGGGATGTTGACCTTTTTCAGCAAATAAGCCAAGCCGCCAATGTGATCCTCATGGCCGTGGGTAATGACAATGCCGCGGATGTGGTCAAAGTTTTTTTCTAAATAGGTGAAATCGGGAATAACAATATCCACCCCCAGCATTTCCTCGTTTGGAAAGGCCAGACCGCAATCCACCAAGAACAGATCGTTCCCGCATTCATAAGCGGTGATGTTTTTGCCCACCTCACCCAAGCCTCCTAGGGGGATGATCTTTACAGGGGTCTTGCGCGCTGTATTAGTAGTGGATTTCCGGGTGGTGCGTCCGGGGGAAGATTTGGCTGCGAGGCTCTTTTCATTTTGGGGCGCAACAGCTTTTCGCCTTGTTTCCGGCGCTATTTTTGTACCTGTTTTTGTGGCGGATTGGGTTTTGGGCTGAGCTTCGTTTTTACCGTTATTGTTCTTCTGCCCCGCCGTCCGTCCCCGTGACTTGTTTTGGGGCGGTTTTTGGGTTCTGGGAGCATTCTGCTGCTCCCTTGCCTGTCCGTTTCCTTCCGCAGAAGCCGTTTGTTTGCCTCTGGCAGGACTTTTTTTAGTAGTTGATTCTGACACGAATAGTAACCTCCAAATTAATATAACCGTTCTTATAAATAGCATTTATAAGCATAAGTGCTATGTAACTGATTGTGGCTGGATTCATTTTCCAACAAGCGCAATAACTGCGCCCAGGCTTTTGAAAAGGACTGGGCGCTTTTTTACAACATGCAACCACGACATTGACGAAAACAGATGCATCTGACCTCTCAAATGAAAGCTGCCTGTGCTTTCCCAATGAACCGTATCCGGATCCATTTCCAATACAAGTGAAAATGCCATCCACCGTCACACAAAATCTATAAGCAACATAAAATCAATCCTGACCTATGCAACCCACTGCCAGGATTTATTCCAACACCTAGTTTGTTTTTTCTTTAAAAATTTTTTCAAGAAAAAACAAACCTATTTACAGCGCCCGCTTATCCTCACGGCGCTGTATAAAAACGCTGCCTAATTTATTGATTCAATGCTGCTTCCAGTTCTGAAGCCACAAAAAAGCCTTATATAAACAACAGGCTTTGCCTGTGAATGTACACAATTTCATTTCTATCATACCGTTAATCTGGGTAGATGTCAAGTAGCTTCCCATTCAAACCCGGGCCGGACCTGAAAATCAGGTTTCCGGCTGGGTGTGGGGATCATTTGACTTATATGAATCCAACCTATCGGGAAACACCTCTTGGATGAAGCTCCCGCAGAGCTCATCCGCCGCCTCCATGCTGTGGGCTTGGGCGATGATCCTAATTTGATCGCCGGTTTTAAGAGGCCTCGCCAGGATGGTTCCGCTCTCATACTGAACGATGATCCCTTCGCCAATGGGGCCCTGATCCTTGGTCATAGCGTGGATGCGGCCCATGACATAGCCCGGCGCCTCGGTGATAGGGATGGTACGGCCCACCACAGCCATATCTTTAGCCATCCTCATAATCTGGGCCACCCGCTCAGGGGTAGTCAGGAATGCCCGCAGGGCCTTGATACCACAGATGATGCCGTCCCCAAGCCAAGAGTGCTTTTGATAGATTTTCCTCGCCATCTGGTCCTCATTGCCAGAGGGGCAGTGCATATAGCGGTAGACCGAGCCTCCCTTTACTTGGGCCACCTGGTCAATCAGGCCGGGGGTGTCAAAGGGGACTGCGACATCCTCTCCCTTCTGAAATAAATCCCAGGCCGCCAGCGCCAGCACCCCGTGCCGGTCAAGTTTACCCAATTGGCTGTGAGCTACCGAGCAACTTTTTCCACTGGCGGATAGGTCCACAGTTATGGGGGCGTCCGGGCTAATCCCCGCCCCTAGCTTTTTTGCGATATGACAGAACCGGTCCTGAACCACCCGATTTTCACTGCTGACAGCCACGATCAGTCCTTTTAGGCGTTGCCCAGCCGCTTCAATGCATTGGCCTGTGTAAAGCTGTTTGAGGTTGGTCATATTGATTTCAGTTCCAAAGTGGTTGTGGTCAGCCCGCAAGAACTCCCCCCGCAGCAGGTTGTGTTCGATGTCCCGCTCCATACTGCGGCTGGGACTGAGGCCCCCCCGGAGAATTATTTTTATGATGCTTTCCTTGCCCCCGCAGATATGGACGGCAAAATCCAGATCGCACTGGTTGGTTAAATATCCTATCTCCGCCTCAAAGGATTGGCCGAAATTCCAAACGTCGCAGCCCGCAGATAATATTCCCGCCGCAATGGCCGAGGCCAACACCGCTTCACTGTGGTTGCTTCCATAGGACAACCCCACCCGGCCGGATTTCTTTACGGAACCGATGGCGCTGCCGATCCGGGCGCAGGATTCGGGGGTAATTTCGATATTTGTATACCCAAATAACCCCTCCTCCCCAAAATAGGAGCGTTTGCCGTTGCCCATTTGGAGGTTGTCGTGGAGAACCATCTCTTCCTCCACATATTTTTTATTCCACACCTTAACGGAGGGATTGATGGCGCTGCGGCTGCCAATGATGGCGCCACTGCCGATGGTGGATCCTTCATAAAGATGGGCATCAGAGCCAATAAAAGCGCTCCCGCCCACAATAGTGCCGGTCAAGTGGGCCCCTGAAGCAATTCTGGCCAAGGGATAGATTATGGAAGCTTTAATCTTACAGCGCTCTTCTATCGTCACATGGTCATCAATGACCGAATAGGCCTCAATGAAGCTTCCTTCCCCAATCCGCACATCCTCACCCACATAGGCGGGGGCGGCGATGGTATAGTTGCCTTTGGGCGGTTCTCCTTTATACAGTACCCCATCCAGATACCGGCCGTGGATATCACACCGCACCTTTCCCTCAAGCATATCCCCCATACACCTGCGCAGAGTCTCCAGGTCACCGATATCACACCAATACCCCGTTTCCTCATAGGCTGCCAAATGTAAGCCCTGCTCCATCATTCTGGGAAATAAATCCTTGGCGAAATCAAAGGCTTTGTCATCGGGAATCAAATTCAAGCTCTGGGGATTGATAATGTAAATCCCGGTATTGGCGGTGTCACAGACCGCCTGGGCGTAACAGGGCTTTTCCACGAAGCCAACAACCCTGTTCTTTTCTACCTGCACCAAGCCGTACTCTCTCGGGTCCTCCACCCGTTTGACAATCAGGGTGGCATCCGCTCCCCGTTGTTTGTGAAAGGCCAGGGCCTTTTGCAGTTGGAAATCGCACATAGCATCCCCGGATATGACCAAAAAGGGGTCCTCAAAATTCTTGGCGGCATTCTTCACACTGCCGGCGGTGCCCAGGGGCTTGTCCTCCTCCACAAAGGTGAGGGCTATATTTTTGTATCTGCCCTCGGGGAAGTGCTCACGAATCAGGTGGGGCAGGTAACGGGTAGTCACCGATGCCTGGGTAACCTCATTCTCCTCCAACAAATCCAAAATATACTCCATGATTGGCCGGCCACAGAGCCGGGCCATAGGCTTGGGAATATCGCAAGTCAGGGGTTTTAACCGGGTCCCCTCGCCCCCAGCCATAATCACTGCTTTCATAGCTGCGCCTCACTTTCAGGTTATTGATCCACATCCGGTCCGTTCCAATTTGATAAGCTGGCAAGATTTCAGACCGCGCCGCGCTACTCACTACCGGCTTAAATGTTGGAATGAATCGAATTAGTAATTCTGATCACAACAACGATTTCATATCCTTAGTATGGCATTATTTTTATGATAAATTTCAAAGGACAGGCAAAAAAATCATTTTTACATTCCTTTGCGCTGCTAGGTGGTAGTTCCACCTCCGGGACTGGGAGTAGAATCCGCTGCTATCCGTATATCCCGACTGCTCAAAGTTTGCTTCACAATGGACGGTTTCCACGGCCTTTTGGAAGGATAAACCTTATCGTATCCAGCGGCGCATTAATCGGATATATCGTAATGCACCGAAACTTTCAGTATTTTATAACAATAAAACTACCAAAAGTATACAATGGAAATCGCCAAAAGATCCCTATAAGATTTCAAATATGTTCTGGCTTAATTAAGCTTAATTCAATTTAGAATAAAAATACGAATTAAGAACTGATTACCCCATATGTTTGTTATAGCGGATTTCCCGTCTGATATATAAAAAGCTTGCGATAAACGGTCAAGGAACAAAATCTGGAATTTCAACCATTAACGCAGCAGGGATGTGAACAATCTGTAAATTCTGGGGCCTATTTCTTTTTTTAAGCCCAAAGTTGCTTATAATTGAGAAAACAAAAGTCTGTACAGGGGGGAGCGGCTATGGAGAGTTATGTACAAACCGTGGAAAGCAAGAGGACTTTTTTTCAGGAAGGGCACACCCGCAATGTGAACTTCCGCATTGGAGCCCTGAGCGCCCTGGCCAGTGTTTTGCAGGAGAATGAACAGGGGGTTTATGAGGCCTTGGCTGCGGATATGGGCAAAAGCAGCTTGGAGACGTATGAGACCGAGCTGGGGATGGTTCTGCACGAAATCCGCCACATGGTCCGTTATGGCGCAAAATATGCCCGGGCCCGGCGCAAGTCCACCTCATTGCTGACCTGGCCGTCGAGTGGAAAGCTTTACACCGACCCCTACGGCGTGGCTCTGATCATTTCACCATGGAACTACCCCCTCTACCTCTCCTTGGCCCCGGCCGTGGCTGCTATTGCTGCTGGGAACTGTGTGGTGCTCAAACCCTCGGAGATGGCCCCCCATACGTCAGCATTGTTGGCCAAAATTATTGATGAATGCTTTGAGCCCCGCTTTATCTCTGTGGAACAGGGTGGAGCGGAGGCAGCCCAGGCATTGCTTGAACAGCGCTTTGACTATATCTTTTACACCGGCAGTACCCGTGTGGGCAAAATCGTTATGGAGAAGGCCGCGGCGTACCTGACACCGGTGACCCTGGAATTGGGAGGCAAAAGTCCTTGCATTGTGGATGATACTGCCGATCTGGCTGCCGCCGCCCGCAGAATCACTTGGGGTAAGTTCCTTAATGGAGGGCAAACCTGCGTAGCGCCCGATTATTTACTAGTACATAGCCAGGTCCGGGAGCCTTTGCTGCGGTTGATGAAGGCGGAGATTCTGCGCATGTACGGTGAAAATCCTTTATCCAACCCCGATTATCCCAGGATCGTTAACCGGGATCACCTGGGCCGCCTCACCGGTATGCTCACCGGGGGGGAGTTGTATTGTGGGGGCTGTTGGGATTTGGACCTGCTAAAGCTTGAACCCACTATTTTGCTTAACCCATCCCCGGACAGCGGGCTGATGAGGGATGAGATTTTTGGCCCCATTTTACCAGTACTTGAATTTGAGGATATTCAGGAGGCCATCGATGAAATCAATACGCGGGAACACCCTTTGGCGCTCTATTTATTTACCAATAACCCTAGAGACAGGAAGAAGGTGATGCAACAGGTGCCTTTTGGCGGAGGTTGCGTCAATGACACGATTATGCACTTGATGTCCGGACTCCCCTTTGGCGGCGTGGGTCAGAGCGGCATGGGCCGGTCCATGGGCCGGTCCGGCTTTGACACCTTTACCCATTACAAAGGAGTACTGCGGCGGCGTGGGCGCTGGGACATCAAACAAAAATTCCCCCCCTATTCCGAGAAGAATCTCAATTTAATAAAAAAAGTTCTCAAAT
>Ga0153947_1000082_pt1 | contig 40113 bp, 41 predicted proteins | sample TSNJ031MetaG_FD_104697 | JGI IMG/M metagenome (GOLD analysis project Ga0153947, IMG submission 104697) | Attine ant fungus gardens microbial communities from New Jersey, USA - TSNJ031 MetaG | ecosystem: Host-associated > Fungi > Mycelium > Unclassified | place: USA: New Jersey, Wharton State... | reverse complement strand
CGAGAACACAACATCATTCACCTTCCTCACGTGTGCCCACATTCTCCATAAGAATGGAACGATGTCGTCCATGGAGATGGGGTGAACGAGTTTACCGTCATAAAACCACAAACAGATCCACAAGTAATACATCAAGATAGGGAAGCCAGTCATAATGGCGAAAACACCCCAAGGACCACCAAACTCATAGCTAGCAATTAATGTCAGAATCTTGTGAAAAAAAACACGAGAAACGCGTCTCTTACATCTGATGTGAGTCTAGCTTCTTATCGGCAGCCTTACCGGCTTCACTAACATGAACCTTTGAGCCGGACACCCCTCTTTCCTGAGTCGCGTCATAGTTTGATAGATCTGCAGAATGTCGGAGATGATTTGTTTCTGCACTCTCCATGGTGGTTCGAGTACAAAAACGGACTTATTGATCCTTCTAATGGAGCGACTTTAAATCGTCCCATGTTGATATCTCACAACGCACCTGAGCGGAGTTTCGGTAATCTCCGAATTTATCTGAGCTTCTGCCGCTGAGTAAATTATCTCCAATTCTATTCTGTCTTCCTTCAAGGACTCGGTCTTTCATTCCAACTGAAATTATTTGTTACTTAGTGACCTCTTTCAATAGAAATGGCTTCTTCCGTCTTCTACAGATTCAATTCACAAAAGGCCGAGTCACGAATTACTTTCGATGGCACGGGTATATCTGTCTTTGACCTCAAGCGAGAGATCATTCTCGCCAATAACATGAGTAAGGCAAATGATTTTGACCTCTATGCTTACGACTCCGCGACGAAACAAGGTAGATGTACTGTGCATCCCCGCATTCCTGGTAATTGCTTACCCAGGGTGTTTGTCCTTCGCAGAATACAACGATGATTCGACGATCATACCTCGTTCGTCTTCTGTCATCGTAAAACGAATGCCTGCTGCTAGGCTGGGGAAAGGGAAAGCGTCTTACTATGCCTCTGGCGTTACATCTACAGCTATCCCAACTTCAGAACCTGTTCAGCGACCCGGAAGTGCTTCAAACGTGACTTGGCACAAGGGTTCAATGTCAAAACGATTTGACGGTAAAGAAGATTCTCATTTATCGTCGTCAAATACGCCGGGGACCAAGAGTGCAACTTCTGTACGTCTACTACTATCCATAGATCCCGGTTTCTGACGAGCAAACAGCAACCCGTACTTTCGAGTAACATTGCGAAGGAAGACGAACAAGCAGCTATGGCGGCCATGTTCCAAGCCCAGACAGCGAATTGGGAGGAGACCCAAGAAAAGATGTCACAGTCGGTGTCGCTCCTCGGGGCATTTTATCTATGTAGTAGCACGGATTCTAATGAGCATTTTTTTCTTCGTTCACTTATCTTCCTATTTGCTTTTGTGCTCGATCTTTACGCAGTCAGCAGAAAATCTATTCAAACCCACGAGGAGGGACTGCGATTCAACGCGGAGGCAAGCCCAGCTTCGCTCCCCAGCCTGATCGACCGCTTCCTACAAGTTATGTCTGTTATCGCTGTGGAAAGAAAGGTTTGCAAGGACTAAATTTTCAAGAAAAGATGCAACTAACAAATTTAAAATGAAGGTCACTGGATACAGGATTGTCCGACGAACAACGATCGAGAATATGATCACAAACCACGAATAAAAAGAACGACGGGTATCCCTCGCAGCATGCTAAAGGCCGTTGAGAATCCCAGCGGTGATATTGGTCAGGGTATCATGGTTACTCCTGAAGGAGGTTATGTCGTTGCACAACCTGACCTGTATGTAGCTGCCCTCGCAACAAGAATAAGCCCTAATGTTATCTTTGATTTAGAGCTGCTTGGCAAAAGCAAGTTTCCTCACGTGCCAAATGGCTCACTGCCGCCGAAATTCGTGACAAGCCACCCGTTGATCCATCCCTAGCCTGTCCCATTGACAATAAACTCTTCCGTGATGCTGTCAAGACGCCATGCTGCAGCAAAGACTACTGCGAGGAATGTATTCAAACCTACCTCTTGGAACGAGATTTCGTCTGCCCAAATTGCTCAAAAAAGATTCCTTCGTTGGATAAGCTGATCGTAGACAAGCTGATGCGGATGCAAGTGACAGATTACATCGACAAAGCCATTGAAGAAAGTAAGAAAGAGGGTATCGAGGATCAACCGGGAAACGTCTTAGCTCTTGTAAGTCCTTTCTAGCCTTTTGAGGCACGATACCTACAGACCATTTTTGTTAAGCAGTCCTCTGGCATGCCTGAACTTGCTGGAGAAGATATTTATTCAGATACTCAACCTGATCCCACACTTGCCGATATGAATCAGATTGTGGAAAGCATCCCTCAACTCCAAGCGCAGATCAGTCAACTCTCTGCTATGCTCCAAAATCCTTCCTTGCCCAATCAAGTACGGATGCAAACGGAAATGCAATACTCACAAGTCCAATACCAACTAAACAATGCCCAAGCGTTCACTGTTGCCCTGGCAGCTGCTACGTCATTCCAGCAGCAGGCTACTGCTGCCGCAAATTATAATTACAGCATGAATATGGGTGCTGCGCTGGGCGATATGACCGGTGGTGTAGGAGGAACTGGAACTCCATACCAGACGCCACAACAGCCTGGTCCAGATTCGGCGTATCAGAGATTGCCAGTAAATAACAGGAGGAAGAATCTGAAACGGGAGAGACCGTCGGATTTCCTTGAGGTGGGTGGAGAGGATCAAAGGAGGCACTGGGAATGATTCCTGCAAATCGTGTTTCGGTAGGTAATTTATGATGATTTCCAATAGCTACTATATTGTATGTAGAGCAAATATCAATAAACCTTTGTTGTCTCTGGAGCCAAGGTGGTGATTGAGCCACCAATTGAGTTGGCTTTGAAGGTTATAAAGGGGAGTAGGATACTCACGCTGTCATCGAATGTTGAAAATGGGGATTGAGATTGACTTGCTGAAGTTTGGGAAATTTCAAAGTGCCTGAAGCCGCACCTATTCAGCTCCACTTTTCCATTGACCAGACTATGATGCAGTCACCTTAGCTGACCGATCACAAGCTCAACTAGACTTCATATCAGAAGAAAGCGGGTTTACGACCTGCATGACAAACAGGTTCTACTCATCCACACTACACAACAAGATTTGAGTCACCACAAACCCTATCACCATCTTCTGATCCCTCGCCCAACTAGCAACACCCATTGGACCAGTAGCTCTCTCTCCGACAACTACAAAATACGTCCATTTTCTATAATTAACGAGACAGCGACTAGTACATATACATATATCTACGAATGAAGATCGGGTATAGGGCCAGGACCTTTATCAACCTTTTTCAAAAGCATTTGCTGATAATTTTCCCAAGTAACAATCAACTAATTTTTCATCCCAATCAGACAAAGACGTCACTGATCATCCGCATGACTTACATCTTTCTGTCGTGAAATCATCCCTTCCAAAAAAGTATGTAAAGCATTTTTGAAATCGTTAATCCTCTCCTGTTCGAAACGCGCAACCTCCTGCTTGACGAGCTTGGATACCTGCTCGTACTCCAGTTTCGAATCTGTCACCCTCTTCTCCGCCTTTTGATTGATGCTTAGCTTCAACGTGTTCTTGAAAAAAAAAAAAAAGAAGGGTGTGGCTCACCTCTCCGATCTGCTGCAGCGAGTAACTTAGCCTATCAGTCGGGATCTGCCCTTGAGTCCTATTTTTCTCATGATTCTTTTTGATCCTCGTCAAATCACTCTCTGAATTTTTCCACTGATAAAATGTCCGTATCCTCGATGTGAAAGCGAGCTATGTCGATCAGCAGAAATATCATAGGAGAAAATAAGCGACTCACGCGAACTGAATTGATCAACCGCGAATACTCATCAAACACGGCTAAAATCGTGATCAGATCCTGATCTGACTGGATCGTATGTAACTCTTGCGATTTTCGTTCAACATCAGCGAGCCCAGATAGGGACTGAGAGAGCTGGGCGCCAACATCGGAGGCAGCTAGGTCGCTTATAGTTTGTGCAAATTCACCCGTTGCTGTTGCTAGTTCTGCATGTACAGCAATTAGCCACAAGAACAATAGCCGGCTAAGAAGATGCTAACCGGCTCGTTGCTTAGCTGCAAGCTCAATTGCTTTGACAGATCCCTTCAGCTGAGATTCAAGGTTGTCCAAGTAATTTTTCTGTCTGCCGAACCATTCGTCCGTCTCGTGGAACCGTGGGCCAGTAAGCGTATGACCGATACTAGCAATCAATCCACTTCTCTCATGAGCATTTTCCGGTCTCCTATGCTTGATCTATCATCCAAAGGTGATCAACACCCTTGCACCCAATTATAGGAGACCAGACTCACGTCCAGCGAGAAGTTATCACTTTCCAAGAATAACTTCAGATCCGCATCCTTTCCCAGGACCGGATGGTTGGATATTTTTTGAATGCATCTTTCGAGTCCCAATCTTCGTTGTCGGACGAAGGCGTCGTCAAACCGACCAAAGGTATTTTTCTCTGGAACAGGAGGAACCACCACCCCTGGATTATTCATTTGGAGGGCATCATATAGCCAAAGGAAGTCTGAGTATCGACGGAGAACGGAGAAAGAAGATTTTTGGTATATGGGAGATGTTGTCTATGAGCGTCTGCCGTAAGTTCAACCATCGGAAATGAAGATACGTCTGACGTACACGTGTATGTACAGTGTACATTGTGAATGAGCGAATCGGATCTCCGACTTTCTGAGGGTCGTCAACAGAAATCACGAATACAGGCTGGATGTCCGCATTAGCACCAGCTCGCGTACTGAGCGGTTTCTAATACCCTTACTCAACACCAATACGAATAGCCTTCGGAAATTGGATGACATACCGCTCGGTCGGGGTCTTCACTCTGAATTCTACTTAGCGTCTGACTGATGGGCTTATCGTCATCGCTGTCATCATCAGCGGCTTGTTGCAGACTTGATGAAGGAGCGGCGGAATTCGGAAGTATAGGTTCACTGCTAGTACTCCACTCGGCAGTGATAGCATCACCACCCCAACCGCTAGAACCACCAGCACCAAAGGTATCTCCACCAAGGGTTAAACCCGCAAGTGATCTGTTGATTCCAGATCCCCCATCAAGGAGATTATCCAGAGGAGGCGAAAACTCTGATACCCTCGGCATGGGTTCAGGTGCGGGCGAGTGGGCAATGAATCCCACCGAGGGACTCTTCAATACATTTTCAAGAGGTTGATTCCGTTCGACCTGGTTTTCGTGGCCAGTTTGGGTTGCCTCTGGAGGGATGGAAGACGGAATGGTGGGCTGCGGTTGAGCGGACGACGCAGTCGGTAACCCGTCAAAGAATTCAGGGTCAGAAGGTCTGATAGTTGCAGTTTCGTTAAAGGAGGGTTTGAAGGAGTCACGACTTTCTCTGGGTATCAGTGACTGAGCGGGCTCATCGCTTTCTTGGACAGCGGAATCAAGAGGATCACTCGATGGTATCTCTTCTGCTTTCAATGTCGCTTGTGAGGAGGTAGCGGTGGTTGTGTGATTCTCTTCACCCTCTGCATCTCTGAGCGGAGAGGGCGTCCCAAGTGCCTCATATGGATTAGCATATGGGTCCAGAGAGGAGCCAAAGGCGTTCTGCTGAGTATTGGCAAATGGAGAGGCCCATGGATCTGGAGAGTGCGACCTATCAGTGGTAAATGGATTTGCAAAAGGATTGTCCGAGAATGCGCGCCGCGACGGGGCAAGGAGATCGTCGAAGCCATCCATGGCTAGAGTTATGACCAACAGCAAATCCAAAAGGGGCAAGGAATCATTCGTGATCAATTTCTCCATTATAGGTAATAAAAATACAGACATCTAATAGAACAGAAGGATTGGAGTAAAAAAAGAACGTTGTGCTGGGAAGAGTGCAATGATTGTCATGATGAAAGGGATGAAAGCGATGTGAACCAGAAAAAAATCGGGTAAAGATGCAACGAGATACACCACAGGAAATCCAACCAGGCGTCCTTCAAAGCTGGAAATCAAAGTTCAAGACATAAGTTTTTCACCCCAGACAAGCCGATGTCTGTGGGCGCGGTATGCACCAGCGGTTGCGATCCAGAACAGCCAAAAGCAGATCATGAACAATATGATGAAAAGAATGCGCATAATCGCCTTCCAACGCCATGAAACGGGACTCGTCGAGGTAAAGATGATACGCCGCCACCGTTCATAGAAATCTGTGTTTAGCCAGTCCAATTCACAAACGAGAAGTTTGGCCTGTATCAAAGATTAGCCATGTATTTGCCAAACCGAGTGCTGAGTGAGGGGCTCACAGTTGCGTGACCTGACAGATAGACCTCCGCAATAGTATTAACCTGTGACTGCACCTGAGGTAGATCCACACCAAGTTTTGTGAGGGCCTCCATAGAATCATCGAGCTCATTCCGTATGCGCGGTACATGTACTGCCAATGCACGATCGCCTCGCTTCGTATCTACCTGGAAAGAAGTCAGCAAGTAGGTTGAAATACATCATATTAACAAACTAGCCTGGAGAATATGCAGAGCCTGCTGCAGGTCACTATCGACCTTGCGAAAGTCGTCCAATTGATGAGATAGACGAGACTGAATGCGATGGTGAGCCCGAGCGGTCGGCAGAAGACATGCGACGGCAAACCTCCAGATCCTTCATGCGCCCTTCGTATTCAGCAGCTCTTTTGGAGACTCTCTTGAGTGATGCTTCAAGATTCCTGAGTGCGGTCGATCAGAAGGAGACTAATATAGAATTGTGACTTCATACTCAGTGGGTACAGACTCGCAAGAGGCATTGCTGCGGGAGGGATAGATGTCATCTTCGAGGTGGAAAGACATCTGCGCTGAGATGTCCGTAGTTAGGGACTCTCGATATAAGGATGGCGACTGGAGCGGTTACATAAAATCACCCAAGCCCTTCTTCTGATTGTTCCACGTGATTCACGGTCCGCAATCCCGACAACACATCACATTACGTCCATATATTCTATAGTCGGAACCTATCAGTCCCCGCGGGAACGACGGCCGAGCAGCTATGCGACTACAATCAATTCTAGTTGCAGAATTGCAGATGTCAATATTAGCCTGGATTTCTTTTGTTTTCAGTTGCCGATGCATCATCAGCATCATCAGCCATGTGTTGATCCTTCTGCGTGATCCCAAGGGATTTGTCACATGCCTCATGGGTCTTCTTGGGCCTGAGTCTGTTTTTAAGGCCATCTTCTTATACAATAAAATAGAAAAAGTGTTCAGAGTACCCAAACTGAATTTGATACTCTATGTCCACATGTCAAGATGTGAATGACCTTTCAGCATTCCTACGGCCCAGCGGGGATAGCACAGTATGGCTAAATTTGATGACAGATTATAGAGCTTGCACATTACTGACTTCCCATCGTGTTCCAAGTTTGAAAGTTCCGCACCAATGTCAGTTTCAAATATTACCATATTTAGTAAAGAACGAAATGAGTGTAAATGACATACATGTCAAGGTGGCGAAGGACCACAGGCGATTGAGGACACTTACCCCACTATACCAGTGATGGTGTCCACGTCGTCTTGCTCTATAAAATGGCAAGGCATAAACAGACTTCACCACATGGAAGGAGTAGCTGGATTGTGAGCAAGTGGCGCATCAAAAGTCCTGCACAAGATAAGTGATTATTTTTAGAAGATTGTCTTGGCATCTGCTTGTGAGCACAATTAACTTTTCCAAGGATGCTAATGATGGACGAAGGCATGGAGTACGCATGTGGGAAGTCATTGACTTACGATGGGTCATTGTCTGCATCTGCACTGATGCAGACAACAAGTATCGGATAGAGTGTGTAAGCTAAGAGAAAACAATGTTGTGTTAATTCACAGAATATATAGTACTGACATTTGTGTATGTACATTATATATATATATATATATTAATTTAATTCAACAATTTATAACGCGGTGTACGTATACAGTCCGCGGGATCAAATGATTATATATGATGGGATTTGATTATAGTAGCTGATAAAAATGGGCTACAACATAGTTGGTTACCTTATATGAATTGTGTTAGAGCTATACTAGCCATTCTCAATCACACCCCGATTGAGAAATATCGATAGTTATCCTTTCCTAACGAGAGTGTTGACTGCCCATGTGGTCAATGTCAAGTTAAAGCAAGACAGCGCATCTCGACAAGGTCCATCCAATTTAATCATGGCCTATTAGCAGAAGAAGTCACCATCTCTTAAGGAATTCTGAAGACACATCTGATGCATAGGTCTTTGTTCTCTTGTAGTTAGTTTTATCTTCCTCACTCTATATGTTTGAGTGTACAAATAGATCGGTCATTGTTTCATTCTTTGAGCAATTGTCTCTGTTGGTTTACAAGCAACCTTTGTCTAGATGGTGAGATAGTTTTACCAGTGTCTGGTCATTTTGGTATCATTTCTGGTTAGATTTAAGTAACATTACCGATGGAGAGTAGTGTACCCAGGTTCACTCCACAGAAGTAGAAGTATACAAAGCCAGTATGACGGGCGCGTTCTCGGCTCACCGACCAAAAATGATATAAACTTCATCACAGGTGCACGTCGCTGGGCGCTGTGCTCCTAATTTTACCTTGGATAAACCATACTCATTGTCCCTAGTATAAACAAGGGTCTGATTGATGCTAGCCTGTTGCCACACTCATTACCTCCATTTGTTATTTGTTGTACTAGTCCGGACTTTCATTATTCTATAAAATACTGTGCTGATGCAGTTAGACTTGTGTCTTGACAGGTTGATCATACATCTCTTTGTAATAAAAGATATTCACCTCAGCCTGAAGCGTGAAGTCTGCTGGCAGACATTCTATCTGCTTAGTAATTAATCAAAACTCTGGAGAGACGGAAAGAATGTTCAACACGGATCTCCTAAGTCTCGTTGATAGCCGGTACTGTATTCAACCGCCCAGGAAGTTTAATATGAGCGCTACACGACCGACTCTGTCATTACTACGATGTTCCACTTCCCGTCTTCCCAGATTCAGCACGCGAAAGAGGCAGACAGAGAAGCAAAAGGAGAGCTGAAAACAAATGGAAACGTGATTGTTCAGCATGAGGATGTTGCGACGCAGACTACCCCAGAGTCCACTGCGACATCCCAAGCAAGGGCCAACAAACTGCGCAAACAACACCCCTTTACTAGGAGGCCCAACTCAACTCCATCCACTTATTCCGGGAGATCGATATCAGTCACAATGCCATTCCTCAATTCCACCTCGGAAGAGTCTATGTCTGAGGCCAAATCTACATTACTTACGGCGCCTACCCAAGAGTCCGGACGCTCACGAAAAAGCTCGTTAATTTCGATGCGGTCTGTGTCCTGGGGCCGTCACACCGGCAAACAGTCGACCAAGGACGGTGATAGATCGTCCTCTGCGTCTCTATCTAGCGTCTCGACTTCACAATCGACATCACCGATGAAGAAAATGAAGACTAAGGTCAAGGGTTGGGTGCACGATCACCTGCACCGTCACCGCTCGCACGACCATCTGCACGTGACCAGTAAGTCACGTTCATCTTCAACGTCGAGCGATTACTTCCACTCATCCCAAGCCTCCGACTCTACCACATTCTTTCCTCCCGCCTCCACTTCCTCTGCCTTTACTGAGGTCTTTGGCAATCCGAATATTGAACAATTTAAGGCTGATAGCGAAGGCAAACAAGAACAGATAATCATTCTTGAAGAAGTTGGACCAGAGCTAAGAACCCCATTGGTACCAGCAGTAGTTGAACCGTCATTTACAGCCGAAATGGCTGATTCCGAAGAACTACTTCCCGCATCCTCGGCCATTGCATCTACTGTCCTTCCGCCTGCTATCAAGACGCCTACACCTGTTTTATGCGAGGATCCTGCTTTCCCTATGCCTGTTACCGTAAATGCCGAGCCTGGAGATGTACAGCCTGGGGTCATAGGGTCGCATTTTGAAGATACATCTGTTCATGTAGAGCAAGAGGTGCCAGACTCATCCCTCATAGGCGAAGAAAGCAATGTGGCGTCTACTGAGAATAAAGGGGAGACTTTTGTCGTCCCTACTCTCGTGCTACCTGATGCGCCGGATGCTCATGATTCGTCATCGACAAATGTTTCTACTGCTGATATGCCTACTACCTCTCCTGCGATTTCTGAGCCACTCATCTCGTCGCCTCTGCACGTAGACAAATCGCCTCATGAGGAACCTGCTCTGCAGGCTAGGGAAGGAAATGAGGAAGTCCAGGACCTTTACTTACCTGGCCTTACCACTCGTACCCTGTTGCCGCCTGTCCCAAATGTGCGCAGCTTCTTCACTTCGTTGAGCTTACTTTGTTGGTGGTTGCAGAATTCTTTTTTAACGTATAGCATGTACGATAGACGGACCCGTTGAGCACATTGCTCGCGAAATATATTTATCCTTCCGAAAAGAGACCTGTGCGAGATGTGACTGGAGACTGGCAGAGGGCTGACATTCATACGCTTGTTGTAAGTTGTCTGAGTTTCTGGTACGTGGATGACTCGAGGGAAGGGAGATTGACAAGTTACGGTAGATGACGAATAGTTGGAGGGCGTTGAGCAAAATGGCTAAAGACAGAATCATTGCTTCAAATCCCAGTGATGTTGAGAACATACTGGAAGTGCGTAGCATCACAGCTTGTGCATCAGCTTGGGAGCTCAAATACCTCACGATAGCTCTGGTATCTCCGCCTTGCAAGTCTTGCTCGTCTCAGACTCTCCAATCAAACAGCTGCAGAATGCACAAATCTTTTTGCAGTACTCAATGCTATCGAGCCAATGGCACATAGGATCCACGTCTTTGAAAGAATCCTACCATTCGAATTAGAAATCATGTACGCTCGGGTCAAGTATTGGTCAGGCGATCATATGGGATACCTCGATGCTCTCAGCGCGCTCCTGAGAAAGTGTAAACGAAAGACGAAGGAGGCCTCCGCGATCACACAAGTCGAGAGCGAAGTTCAGGAGATGAAAGATATGTGGAAGGAAAGAGGTGCAAGGGTTAGCTTGATTCTGGCTTCACAATTAGTCGAGATGAAGGTTAGTCTTGCTCATCGGAAGTTGTGACTTTTCTTTTTCAACCACTCTGAAACAAAAAACTCTTGTTTTTTTTTTCACAGGATTTCGTAGCAGCGACTAAAATACTCGAACCACTCTGCACCCAACTTTCATCCACTACACAAGGCAAGATCATATCAAATCCACATCTTCGTTCTGCCATGGCAAGAATCCATATTCAAAGCGGAAATCTCCAACTTGCGGCATATCATTTCGGAATAGTGGCTCAAGACCCTGATGCAGATGAACCTCTTAAAATGTTGAACGATGCCATTTTGAGCGCTGCAAGAGGTGAATGGGAAAGAAGTGTGCAAATCTTGAAAGATATGATGGAAGAAGATGCGGGTCACTTGGTCGTGAGTCGTTCATCTATCTATTTGAATCATTGACACTGTGTGTGGAGGGCACACAGTTGATGTCCTAATGACACTCCATTACAGGCTATGAATAATTTGAGTATGGCCTTGTTCAACCAAGGAAAACTTAAGGAGGTTCGTTCAAGTCATGCGTTACCATCTGTTCAGCCCGGCTCAATACCCCTGCAGGCAATCAATGTCCTTGAGCGAGCTCTAAATTCATCGCCGTCCACCATGGTTGTAGCAGAGCCATTTTTATTCAACCTTTGTAAGTACCCGCACCAGTAGCCTACAGTTACTAAATGACACACTGCATAGCAACGCTGTATGAACTGCGCTCAGCTGCTGGTCTAGAAAAAAAGAAAGACCTTCTCATCCAGGTCGCCGGGTGGAGTGGAGATGGTTTGAGGGTGGATTGCCTCAAAATGCCCACCATTTGAGGCTCAAATTCAGAGTACATGGAAAACTAGTTTTTTTTTTGTCATTCTTTAGATCATGACAAGGCAATTGACAATCACTATTCATATGCACAAATAATTCGTTCAATTTATGATCACATCTTCATCTTCATACTCAATATCACTCATTCTGTCTTCATTCTTTGCTAACATATCTACCTCTTCTTCATCATCACTCATCTCGTCAAGCGCTTTTTGTTTGAATGCTTGGAGCAGTCTATAGGCCTCCTTGTCTGAGTGCTCCAGCATCTTAGATCGGCTCTGTTTGAATTTATCTGGGTCAACACTACAATGATATCCACCATTCAATCCATCAAGCGCCCATAAGTGACCCCACTTCAGTATACCTCCATCTTCCAAAGGTGTCTGCGATGCGCGATCTATCTCAGCGATGAGGAGGGGATGCATGAGAAGACCCGGATAATATCTTCCGGAGAGTAACGAAAGGGAGATAACAGCTTCATAACCGGGAGTAAGTATTGGTCGAAAGTGATATCCCAGTGGAGGCTCAGGTGGCAGATAATTAGAGAATGGAGTAACTGTCTTTTTGGATGAAATTGATGACATAGAAGCCTCAGTGACAGGCTGAGACGGATATGATAACCTTGGTGTTGATGCTGAGATTGACTGTGAAACGGATGATAGTGCTCGAGCAGGAAGAGGTTTAATTGGTCGCGACGTTGAACTGATTGACTTTGCATGTACTTTGTGTTGCTTGACATCAATATCATCATTTTCATCCCAGTCATCATCAACTAGCTCAAATAAAGGGCCACTCGCCCGACATTCTTTCTTGTTATCCTCGATCATAACTTCTACCACAAACAGTGCATCAATGCGCATGAAAACACCCCTACATCCAGCCCCAATCTCCGAGACGTCACGGCCAGTGGACTTATAATCTTCAATAGCCTGTTTACCAGGACCGGCAGGAGGTGAGATGTCTTCCGAACCATATGGTGCGAGACACCGTCTGGGAACTTTAAGTCGCACGAAGTCGTTGACCCATATCCTTTCGGGGCCCCACCATAATCCTTGAAAACGAATCTGTGACCGAGTGAGTTGTGTAGGCCTTGGACTTTTGCCAAGCAGAATATCTGCAAATCTATCTAGTGTCGACTGAGGAATGTCAGGCTGAGTGCCTGAAATGTTACGATGAAGACGTGATGAATTAGAATGCGCAGAGGCGACAGTGGTATTCATGCGGCCAGCAGCGTTGAGAACAGCAATTAGGGAATCATCGGGTTGATTTTGCGATGGAGAAGGCGCAGTCGAAGAGGCAGGAACGCTGTACGTGAACTCCCACTCATCCGTGACTGAAAAAAATTGTGAGACATTGGAGGCTATTTGTAAAGCCACGGCGTAAGGCCCAGCGACATCTTCGAAAGGAGGAGGCTGAGTATTTGGGCATGGGTTGAAACTGGAGACTGAGTCCCGATCGAAATCCAGGTGCTCAGGGTCAACGACTTGCATTGCTCCAATAAGTTCCTCTGGAGGGATATATGCTTGGTATGGTATAACTTGGTCGTCGCAGACACGAATCGACTTAGTGACAGCGAAAAGTTCGACAGTGTAAATTGTTGACTGTTCTACTGTAAAAGGGAGACGTTCATCTTGATCGTCTACAATACCATGTTCTTTATGAGAACCAGAGCCAGTCAAAGAAGGTCCCCGTGTCGAGTTTGGACGATTCAAGTCAACTGATGAGACGTCTCTCGGAACGGGAACAGCTTTGAGCTTGCATTCTTGCACAAGGCCAGGCCAAAATTCAATTTGAATACTGTCATCTAAAGGACTCTGTATCGGTGTTGAAAGCTGACACCATACGATCTCGCCATCTCTATACCAACGCTTCAGTTTCATACTATTACGTGAAAAGACGGCTCGCAGATCAGAATTTCGCTCGGCTAAGGTAGGAGTATTTTGAATATGGGGGGAAGGCTTCAACGCAGGCTGGAGAATCTTCTGCACCGAAGCATAAGGACGACCAGCCTTCCTTTCCCGGGGTAGGGGGGAGGCAGAAGATGGTGAGCCTAGAATGTCACCCATACTGGCTGTGATACCCTTTTGCGGTTGTTTGGTGCAATACTTGCATTCACAATTTGCATAGTTCATGGTAGCATCGCTAAAAAGCCAGATGGCATGGGGTATAAATTCGTTGATAGAGCGAAACCGACCAGACCGGTAGCCTAGACAGGAAAGGTCAAATGTCGACAGGGAGAGCCACGCACTACCCACCATATAGGTACAGATCATGTCGTGGATTTGCCGCAGGTCCTTTGTGATGATCATACATTTGATAGCCCGCTGGCCAGCTCCGTAGGACGTAATTATTGCCTGCAAGAATGAAGTCAGGACAATCCGAGGGTAGAATGTAGGGCATACAGTCTCCTTGCATTTCAAGCTTAGTCGCGACTGCTTTCCCTATGGCAGTTCGCCATTTCTTGGCGTGCCCGCTTCCTTCGACATCGAGTGGTTCATGGAAATTTACCTGACCTTCTGCGTCGACACTGTAAATTGTGTTGGTAGGCCGAACTGATGAATCTCCATCAGAACGAGGAAAGTCAAGAAATATAGTAGAGGATTTAAAGGCGATGTTGGGCTGAGAGGCCCGTCTGGACATGGCAGATCCAACAAGGGAGTCGTGACACTGTGACCGGTTGTTTCTTCTACTCGGACAAATTGAATATCCTTGTGCAACGCGAGTTTCTCCTCCTGCCATGCATTATCTACGTTTTGCATCTGTTTCCTACATGCATTTCGTTAAACTACTCGGCTAGATCGACTGGACTTTGGCAGAATGTCGCCATAAAGGTCTCTATTATGGACGACGCTTTGATAAGAGCAAACATCCTTCTGTATTTTGTGCGCAGGAATTTGAATGGCACTTGTATCTACTTGTGAAGCCAGACTAGATGGTCACAACAAATGATCCCGAGCGTGTACAGGAGGGATGCGCTTTGTGTGGACATAATACAAAATCCTCCGCATGGTTGCAATGATGGGCTTGACGGCCGTGGAAATGCAAATACTGCGCCCTGGCAATACTATTCTGGCTGTACAAGAAACCTGTCCCTTGGAGTGACCATTGCAGGCTGAGATGTATCTTCATCATTTGATTACTGTCAAGCGGTAACTTTGCTTGTAAATCGTTCAAGTGAGCCTAAGATGAGAAAGAGAGAACAATATTGGCTAGTGTGCATTCGACTTAGTACAGATCTTATTGCCCTTGATACTGGGTAACGGAGACATGAAAACTCGACGAGGCAAATCCTGTCGTCCACTTTGAGGGTGTTGGGCAGCCACACTGGATTCATCTGATACAAAGGGATTGCATTTTCTCGCCAATTTTCTGGCGGAAAAATGCCTCTTACTTGTAGATAAATAAGTACGATCACCAATGTTCCCACGTTGCAGTGAGAGCTACGAGCCGACAAAACAAAACAATTGCTGAATAATCTATGTGCTTACCCAATCGTGTATGTTTTTCTCCGTGTGAATCGTAAAATGACGTCAACCAAGTCCGAACAAAATACAGGGTTAATCGGCCCTCTACATACCACCATATACTCAATACCTCGGGCTGCATACCCTCAACCAGCTTTTATTATATATTTTGGCGACACGAGTGTTAGAGACTGACGATGGCTACCGTCATATCCTCACCTCCCAAGGACACGGAGAAGAAACGAGTGGAGAAATTCAACAAGACAGAGGGAACATTGTATGTTTCCAAGCCTTACCGGACAAAGGACTCTCGAAAGCTGCGGGCTCTTATCACATTCACCCCGCGCAAGTCTGTTTTCGATATCAGCAATGAGGTATCCGGGGTCAACGAGTTTAGAGTAAGCAATCTAGTCCATTTGAGCACACCTTTTATCCAGTTATCGGTAGGGATTCTACTCCCTTTTCTGGGTTTCGCTATTCATATGGACCATTCGAACATATATCACTAGTATAGAGGCCAAGGGGGTGCCTCTGAATCTCGATTTTGCAACAATGTTCTCTCAGGATGCTGTAACCCTTGCGATCAGCGACTTTTTCCTCGTCCTGAGCACAGGACTTTGTGTTCCTTTTGCAAAAGCACTCAGTAGAGGGTGGATAAATTATTATTGGTCTGGTCTGGTGTTACAGCATGTCCTGCAGACAACGATTCTTTTCACAACTATTACCTGGACGTTCAATAGGTCCGCCACTTTCTCTTTGATCAATGCTGATCTTTCACCTCGTATTAGGAAATGGCCTTGGGTTCAGTCAGGGTTTCTTACGTTGCACTCCTTGGTGAGCTGTTATGAATTCATGATCGCAACACTGTTGACCAAGGATTTAAGGTGATGGTCATGAAAATGCACTCATACTTGACCTTCAATGGCCACCTCCAATATGTATCTCGACAGTCCAAGCACCTTTTCACGGAACTCCAAAAGGCTACCCTCAAGTTTGGAGGATGGGACCAAGCTATCAGAAAAGCCAAAGATTCCTCGTCAACCGAGTCCTCTCGAGACGCAAGCATTGGAAATACCCGATCTGGGACACCTCAAGCACCAGAGGGTTCTTCCTCGTCATATATCGACCCAGCGTCTGCTAGTGTCCTCAGGAAGCGTCTCGCTGCTATGGCTTCAGAGCAGGATGACCAACAATCCATCGAGGTTGTCGAAAGGATAACCGCAAGCAAAGCGACTTACTCCGCGAAAATTTCCTCCAGCATTACGGAAGTGAAGAAGAGTACCAGACCCTCGCAGCACCCCTTAACTTTCCATCCCGATCCTTCGTTGTCTGCAATAGCTAAGGAGTACTCAGACTTGCAGATGGAGATGATCAGTTCGGGACCTGAACAGGTCGTCTGGCCCAGCAACATCACCTGGAAAAATTTTGCTATATATCAGCTTATCCCAACTCTGGTTTACGAATTAGAATATCCCAGAACCCAGCAGTGCGTTATCTTCCATGGTATCGAACACTACCTGATCAGAACACCAGGATACGACCCCTCTACATTTTTGAGAAGACGGTACACAGAACTTGTTTATCATTTGCTCTTCTCATCTCACCTCGTATCCTTTCAAAAGGTGGCAACATTTGGCACTTTTGCTTTGCTATATACGGTCACTGAAGCATTTATTTTACCACTTACTCCGACTTCGGAACAGTCGTTTCTCAGATCATTGCTTGATCTAGCCCTTCCATTCATGGTGGCTTATATTCTCCTGTTCTATATCATTTTTGGTGTGTCTCCATGTTCCTCTTTAAGGTAATAAACCTGATCATGCTATATAAGAGTGCATCTGCAACGGATTTGCAGAACTTTCATAGTGAGTATAAAGTTCTCTCATCCATTGTCTCTGTCTGACGATTTACGCAGTTTTGCTGATCGACAGTTCTATGAGGACTGGGTGCGTAGTGTTTGATCAGATGAAATTATTTGAGCTTACAAACTCTTCAGTGTGTTGAGATCCCGAACTCTGGGACAGTACATTGGCTAATTCATGCACAGGTGGAACTCAACGTCTTGGGACGAGTTCTCTAGGAAGTGGAATAAGCCTGTTCACGGCTTCCTCCTGCGCCATGTATATGCGCCCTTGATTTATAGCTGTGGATTTTCGAGAACGACTGCCATGCTAATCACTTTCTTCTTGAGCGCATCCGCTCATGAGCTTGTCATGGTCGTTGTTACACAAAAGATTAGGTAAGTTGACCCGATTTTTTCCTGGTATTGTCTAGTGATTCAAGTCCATTCTTGAGACTATACCTCTTCACCATGCAGGTATGTACCGGCATATCAAGCACCTATGAATCACTTGTTGATGTTTGGTTAGCTTGCCCAAATTCCCCTGATTTTACTAAGCCGCCATCCCGTCATCAAACGCAATAAGTTGATGGGTAATGTTGTGTTCTGGTTGGGTCTTTATGCCGGGTTCCCCTTTCTTTGTGTCGCCTACGTAGCGCACTAATTTTGTCACCGTGTAATTCGTCTATCTTTATTGATTTATACCAAAAGTAACATGAATATCTGGAATCATCCTTTTGATTAGTGTTTTGAACTGGAAACCAACCATGTAGGTCTCAGTCGTGGTGATTGGAGAGAGAAATCTTCAGCGATGCAAGATCGTTGAAAAATATGACATTACTGTCAATTACTGAAGAGTGCATGAGTTCACAAAGAAATCACTGTTTAATTGATACAACAGCTGATGATTTGAACCCTGCATTCCACAACTTTTTCATTGCAACTGCAAGTCGACACAGCTGAGTTGATCACTGAATTCTGCTCGTGATGAGGATTTGAGCTGGTACAAAGTTCACGTTCAAACAAAAGACTCAGTAGCGTGGCACACAATCAACAGTCATTCCTTGCATTGCGAACAACGTGAGATCGACTCTCCAAAAGTTCCTTGACAATTATCCATACACGAAAGACATTTGACCTGAGATGGTGGAAGAACAAGCGTTGATCTGTTTCTATCTCTGTATCTTTGTGAGTGAGTTCTATTCTGGACTTGAGCGGCGACAGAGGAAGGAACAGGAAGTCTTGGTGTCAACTTTGAAAATAAGCTGATCCTAAAAGTGTCAAGAGAGCATATAGCCAAATGGATGCCGACATAGCAACGACAAGGTCAAGGAGAGAGAGAGTTGTAGGGGCCAGATGGGCGGGGTATCCCATACGGAGCAACTCTAGAAATAACGGATCAATTCATCGACTATCTCCGGTGATTTTATTCTGAGTCCGTCATCAATTAGTGATCCATTGACATTAAAAATGGAAATAACAGCCAAGCCCAAAAACAGCGTTCACCCACCACTGGAGACTTGTCATAGATGTTCAATTCGGTTCTACTTCAAAATCACAATACTACATGGGAAGGGTATACTACCTTCACTGCTATTGCCTATTCTTCTATCCACCGCCTCATCTGCCCAACGAAAAAAAAATCCACCCAAAAAATGTCGCCTTGTCGCAAAGAAGACCACTCAATGCAACCGTAATCCACGAATCAGATTGTGTGTGTGCGTGTGTGTGTGATAGAGAGAAAGAATGCCACCTGCGCTCAAAAAAAAAACAAAAGAAAAAAAGGAAACTTATTGCTGCAGAAAACTGAACTGAAAGCGACACTGAAAAAAGACAGGCAACCAAACTCAAGGGGGAAAACAAAAGACCAAATGAAATGACGAGAGGAATGAGGACCCTAGCAGCACGTAATTGAAACTATTTATTTGCAGGGGGGGTAACGCTTGTAAATGGATAGGGTAAGCGTTCACATGGATCAAAAACATTTAAAAAGACAGGGCAAAAGAAAAAAGAAAAAGAAGAGCAGAAAAAAAAAGAAAAAAAAGAAAAAGTCAACTGTTTGTACCTTGTCTTGTCCTTTGATTGAAAGATCATCTCACAGAAGTCAAACTCTGTCTAACCACATCAAGAACAGCGCCATGATGCGAAGCGAGAAAGAATGATCAGGATGAAGGTAACTTAACGGTGGGTAAAAAAAAAAAGGTGGAATAGGTGGGCTTCTGGAGGGAAAAAAATCATTCCTTGATGAGCTGAATCTGAATGATAGGTGTCGCAAATTAATAAGAACAGTACCCGAACTATCATGCAGCACTGTATAAGAACAAATTGTTCGTAGCAGCGATCTAGCAGAAAAAGAAAAAGAAAAAGCATCAGCTTGTACACTTGCCAGAATCAAAACACGGAAAGAGCTAATCACAGCAATTGTATTTTCCCTTGGATGCCAACTCGCGTGTAGTATTTTCTTGTTAAAGTCAAGTGCATCTAGCTGCATCGCATCCCTGAAAGCGCCCTTTGGTCCATTCCTCATGATCTTATTCCCAGGCAGTGGTCCCCCAATCTTCTTGGCCTTGAACGCCGACTTGTCGGCTTGCAGAACGACGTCATTGAGCGTATCGGTATCGTATATTCGGAAGAAATTGTGATAAGAACCTGTAAGCACGTGCCTGTCAAAGAAAGAAAAAGACTGATCAGTCCATGACTTCCCATTCCATGTGATCCCTTTGATTAATCAATAACGACGAAAACGGACTTCTCCGCTACGAGTCCATCTGGCGCAGCTCCTGATTAAAGGAGGTTCGCGCAAAATGGGATACATAGAACAAATAGAATATGAGCCACAATCACGTACCTGTCGTCTCCACCCCATACACACTCGAATTTGTCAAAGATACAATCATTCTCGTAAAGATCACAAAGTTTTCCCCGCAGGTGGTCATGAATGGGAATTGTCTTGATTGGTTTTGATTCCATGTTAACATCCCAAATCTTCAATGAAAGATAGTCACGGGATAAGATATATCGTCCATCGTAGCTGAACTTCACATCGGAGATGGAAGAAATGATTTCTGAGAAGAATGACCGTGTCGTTGGATCTTCTTCCTCTTCAAAACCTATTGATGAACATCAACCTCTCAGAACTCGATTGCGGGAAGAGTGCAAGCTGAGCGTACATTTTGCGTACTTATCGCACAGTGCGGAATCACGCATATCAGCAAGCTTGATACTGCTCTTTGAGCTGGAGTACATGAAGAGATTGCAGTGAAAGGGGTGAAACTCCGTGGCTGTGATGACTTCTGTCAGTTCTTCCATGTTCACGGGCTTGATGTCAACAATATCTGTGAATCATTGTCGAAGGAAGGTTTGTTTACCTATACCATAAAAGAAGATGCATGCTCACTGAAACTTTGGTCACTGATATTGAGATTCCACAGATTGATTCGCAGATCGTCGGCGGAAATGTATGTCTCCTGATCTGAGTTGACAGAGATGGAGTGTATATGATAAGCATGTGCATTTGCGTAGACTTTGCGGGGTACAGCAGCAATGATATTTTCTTGATGGGTCATCCGAGGAAGTCGTAGATGTGACAGGCTCAATGGAGGAGGTAGAGGACGGACACCATCATGATGATTTGATTCAGAAACAACACGAAGCGACTTTTCAAAGACTTTCCAGAGTTTGATTGTTTTATCTGCAGGGTGTTGTTGTTGTGTAATTATGAAAAGGCCGTGGAAGGTCAGATAACGCACCATTAGTCGAGAGCAGGAAGTGTGCTTGATTCTGTCGTTTACACCATTTAATCTTGTTGATTTTCTCCTCGATTTCCAGGGACTTGAGATAATCGAATTCTGGTTCATGAGATTGAAATTCGGTGTAGAATTTGTACTCGCAACCCTTTTTCTGTGCAGGTACAGAACATGCGGAAAGGAGCGAAACAGGCGAAATTAAGCACATCAGCAGAGCTTGACGGACTCATCGCCTTGGGGGACTGAGGTACGGACCATTTCGTTCCGTTCGAAAAGGACGACGCGACCACCCTTGTCCCCTGTCGCAAGATAATTGCCTGTTGAGTCAAACTCGACAGCGGAGATGATATCGGCTGCGAGCAGAACGGAGGATCAGATATGTTGATAGGTGAACGATGGGCGCGACATCAGAGAGAACTACACACCCTCAGTGATGTCTTCCACTTCGCCCTTGTCTCCAAAGCACTGGGCAAAGCGCCATCCACCTGAACCTGAAGGATCTTCCATGATGTACTTGGGTGGTGGCGGCTTGAGCGTCGTGGTGGGCAGTTTGGCGGAAGTAGGCAGGTAAGATATTTTGGAAAGTAAGCGAGTATGCTGATGAAGGCAGTGAGCAGCGAGTAATGACGAACGCGGAGGACGACGACGGCGAGGCAGAGTTACGACCCTCGCCTTGCTGACGTAATAAATCTATTTGCCTGTATTTGGCAAGACGGGCCAGGTGTAGAATCCGACATTTCCCTTCCAACAACCACCATGCCCATTGCTCCCATCGTCGGAAAGCTCAGAAAGCGCTTTTTTATCGACATGACTTGCGCCCTTGGCCTAGGTATCTCGGCAGGCTATGCTTACTGGTCAGTTTGCCTGCTTTTTGTGGTCTTTTCATCACTGAATCCATCTCCAGGTACGGTGTCCACCTCAAGGCTCGTGAGTCTGCAATGTGGCCATTATGTGCAACTTGGCACTCACATGAGTGTGCTTCTAGTTGAGCGACAGGAGAACTTTTACCTCAAGCTCGAGAGAGAAAAAGTCCAGGCTGCTGGGGCATCGTAGGCCGGTCATGAGGAGACAGGGAGGCTGCAGACATGTACACCATTCGCATCGCATACCAGCCCCATTCAATCTATCCTCCTGAACCAACACAAATCCGATTCACGCGTAAATTACCACAAAAAAGCGCATATCAATATAAATTAGGGGGAAACATAAACCAAGATCCTTAAAGAACATGAAGTCGTTTCAGCTCTTCACAGCTCTCAATGGGCTCCTCTTCTATTTTCTTCACCTTTTCCCAATCTGTTCCAATTCCAAATAATCCAATTTCATTTTCTTTCAGCCTGTTCTTCCGGTCGACCCCTCGTTGGCACTGAGTATACTTGTCCTGTACGTAGACTTTGTCCACACTATCTTCAAACTTTTGCAGTGCAGGTCCTCTGGTCTTCGAAGGCGACGACGACGACGCCTTGGCACTCTCTCGTGCCAATTCGGTGCCGATGACAGGGTGTTTCTGGAATTCAGCCTGATTGACAAAGTAGCGAATGCCAAGTCCCCCAGTCTCCCGTTGGGTGCCGTAGCGCGTTGAGCTTTGGAATGCGAACCGCGGATCAGGAACTGGTGGTGTTGAAAAAAGATTGGGAAGTGCAGATAGTAATGAGAATCCGAATAGAATGATGAGTGGTAATAATTGCATGACTAGTGATCGCGGTGTAGCCTGTTCTGCAGCTGCTGTTCCACGACCGGCCCTTCTTGCTTGGAAGCCTCCGGGCCCAAAGCTCGCAGTAAAGACACCTAGCATCATAATAAATCTCTCAGTTACGGGATTAAGTGAAAGCCACTGACTTGGACCTCCGGGACCAAATGAAAATGAAGTTCCTGGCCCGCCGAACCCTCCTCCAAGACCACTGCCCCCAAAAAACATATTGAATAGTTCTTCTGGGTTGATTTCACCGTCAAACCCTGCTCGGCCATCGCCTTGGTTGAAGAACGACGACATTCCACCACCACCACCGCCAAACCGATCTTCCGGATCTCCACCACTGCGATCATACGCAGCACGTTTCTGGGGATCTGTAGAACGAGGAATTAGTGAGGGTTGAAAACAAACCTCTATTCAGATTAATTACCCGACAACACCTGGAATGCCTTGGACACCACTGCGGAGCAAATCGAAGAGAAAGTGATTAGCGAATTTATTCTTGAGAAAAGCTGCAAAAGCTACAGACACACTTTTGAAAGCTTCATCTGCTCCCGGTGCCCCGTTCTTGTCAGGATGTAATGCAAGTGCTAACTGGAAATCCACTATGATAATCCTGCAACAAAGTTTCTGGTATCGGGCCATACCTTGCGATACGCCTTCTTGACGTCTGCCTCCTCACATTCCTTCTTCAGCTCCAAAATCTCATAGTATTCGGTCACCTTACAAGCCCGCACTCTCTTCACGATTGTATGTTGCTCCTGGGTATAGTCTCTCTTTTTTGCACTTCCATTCGTTGATGTAGGAGTTGACGTTGACGGTGGGTTTTGGTGCCGATGCTTCATACCCGTCGCTGAAGGATGCTCCTCCGCTCCAGACGTACTCGACGAGCCATCGGGTGTTGAAGAGGTGGTGGAATTATTGATTCTCACCAACAATTTCTCTGCCTGAGGCGTACTAAATAACGAGATCGACTTTGTACAGAATTTGCGGGCAGCCACTAGATTCTCCGCATTGAAGTGCCTTTCTGCAATCAAGAAACACCGCAGAGCTTCGTCCTTGTTGCCCTCCATTGTGTAACGAGAAGAGAGTTGTGGTTGGAACAGAGAACTGAAGGAGAGAGGTAAGTAGTGAGAAAAGCCAAGATGGCAGTGAGCAGCATCAGCAGACAGTCCTGCCTGGGTTAGGGTTATCTACTATTTGTGAAATCACTCCTTTTCTTATGCAGGATATGTCCTCTAGCTCTGGCTCGCCCTCGCAGGAGTATGAGTCTTCTGAACTTGCAAACTTTAGGGCAGAGTGGAGGGCAGAGCTTGAAAGTCGCAAGCGTGCTCGCCAGGCCTCCGCATCTGCCACCAATATAGTCGAACATGCTCCAAGTTCATTTCTCTATTCAACCACAAGACCTCTCCAACAGACTAGGAAACCTACTCTTGTCGCTCAATCTCACCCAGTGATCACACCGGATGGGGAAATTATCGACGAGAAACAAGGAAAGGCACTCACCAGCGCCCTCAGTGTCTATAAGCAAGCAATTCAATACGAGCAGGCTGGAGATCTGGATCAAGCTTTGACTTTGTACAGGCAGGCTTTCCGTATGGTGAGTCAATTTCTGTTCGATCTCGAGTTCCTGGATGCAAGGGAGTATCTCAGTAGAAATATATGTCAATTAGGACTCACATGTCGATCGTGCATTTCATCGTGAAGAGATGCTGCTCAATATTGCGATGCAACAATCTGCGAAGAAGAAGCCACCATCATCGTCGTCTACCGTCATCGCCACCGACCCAACCCAGGATGACATGACTGCGTCTATCCGGGCACCCTCCATAAGACCTCGAAACCTGCTAAAAGGTCGGACAGTCACGTCAGGCATCCTTGATACCGTCGTTGCGACATTCCTCGAGCAAGAGCCGACATTAAGCTTTGTCCCTGAAGACGAAACCCAACCCCTCGCAATAAAGTTGCTTCCAGAAGAAATCCTACTTGAAATTCTTCACATGTTGGACTCGTCATCAATCGAAACCTTTGCTCTCGTCTGTCGAAAAGCTAGAGTCCTCACCCTCGAATCTTCCGTCTGGCGGTAAGCCTAGTTTCTTTTTCTGTCACCCTTGACCACCCCGAACGCCAAAAAAATAGCGGGTGCTTTCGAGTGCCATTCTTTGGATTGCAGGTCACTGATCTATGGGCAGGAACTTGGTATTATCCACCTACAGAGAACCTCAAATACCGGACCTAGAAACATTGAGTGAAATTGTAACTCGGCATATCTTTGATTACAGACGAGTCTTTATTGAACAACCTCGAGTACGAACGGACGGCGTCTACATTGCAATCTGCCACTACATGTCAGTCACTCATACCTCAGTCTATTCCTTCCTTGACACTATATCTCGTCAGCCGACCGGGCTTGAGCGAGAACCAATGGGTCAATGTGTGTAAATTCTTGTTACTGTTGTCGATCATGGCAAACCTAAACTACACGTCTGGCAGATCACCCACTTGATTACATATCACCGATATCTGTGAGTTCAAAAGGGCTTGAGAGACGCTCAAAGTAATCGTTTATCATTCCGCTATCCAGTCGCTTCTATCCTAACGGCCAAGTCTTGTCACTTCTAGCAAACGAAGAACATCCTCCACAAACGATAATCAACGTGCTCAAGCCGTCCCTTAGGATGAAAGTAGGTTCTTTCCCCCCTTTCTTCCTTTCCTTCTTGATCCTGATTCAATAGGGACTATATATCGGCACATGGTCACTCGCAGGTACTGAAGTGGTCCTCTCGAATCTCCTTGATGCAAGTGGACGCTACCCAATTGTCAGCTCGATTGAAGAACCTCCACCCGTTCCTCGTCCATCAGATCAACACCATTCCAGCGACATGCGATCTTCCCGCTATGTTTTCGTCATGTCCCTTGAACTCAAGTCAAGGCCTATTGGAAGGTGGAATAGGCTTGATATTCACTCATATGACACTCTCAATCTTGAGACAGGGGACCTTACTCCTGTGGCACTTAAGCATGAGAGACCGTTCTGGTTCTCCAAAGTGCGATCCTATGTGTAGCTCTGCCTGTTATCTAAATGGCTGTACATAGAACCCTCCCTTTTCCCCTCCATAAATAGTTACACGACAGAACATGAGAATGATCGAACGCATGTGTGAAAAAGAAAAACGACGACTTGATATCTATCAAACCCATGGCTTCCTTTGTGTTCATCACTTTCACTTGACTGTTGACTGATTTCACCCATGTCCTCTCTCACTCCGCGACGTTTTCTTAAATGATGCACGTAAGCTTCTTTGTGAGTTTTTGATCAAAGATATCTTCAGAGGATCTTCTCTTCAATCAATGGTCGTGTCAACACTTGATCTATGGTGTGAAGAACGAGGAGCACTCGTAAAATAAGCCTCAACGCGTTCAGCTTATATTCTAGTACAGCACTGTAGTCAATTCCAATCTACACCTCTGTGGCAAGCCCTCCTCCACTGCTCTCATTTCCTTTATTTCACTCTCATTGCCTGTGTCTAGATCTGATACCTTGAAAGGTATCAGTCACCAGATGGGATTGATGAGTGTCATCGAAGGAGGCGAAATGCGGAGGCGTGTATATTCTTATACATTGAGCCAATGAAAGTCGTGTATCAATGATTCTGCCGATGAGATTACCAATGCTGCAGATGTATGGAAGGTATATAATTTGAGCTGTCAAATGAGAAGAGAGAGGCTTTCAAGTAGGGACGAGAAAGAAGTACGAAGCAAGAGGAAGTACCAGCAGCCCCGAACACTGGGTCCCTGTCACAACAAACTTGACTTGGCTGTGAACAAAAATTCAATCATACGATGGGTGATAGACCAATATGTTGCTCCAGTGTCACTGGTCGGCCATCATTCCTGCTTGGTGTCGATGATTCTCCGGACGTCGATCAGAATAGGATCATAATAGCGCAAAACATAGGGCAGTAATGCAAGTGCCACTCCACAAGCCCCGAGCATCACAAGAACAACGGGGAGCACAGATTGAGGAAGAACCCCGAAGAGTAAGGGTTCCAAGACCAACGTAAGGGGAATGGATTCACGACGAAGCCACGTCATATCTTCACCAGTCGAGGAAGGCGTAGGAACGCCTGTACTGACAGCGTACACATGAGCGTACTTGTTGCGTGTCGAGCGAAATGGTTGATGGTGCCATTCTTGAGGCGCCACTTGCAAAGGATCATAAATTTTCAAGTGTATATCACAAGGATGCTGGAAATGTGATTTATTCATTGAGCTTTTTCGATGACCTTACCCCACAAGGTAAAAGAAGAAAAACAAGTCTCACACACTCACATAAGCTGGCCAGGATGCCCGCAATGTAAACTTGCTGTATGAACTCCATGCGAGATCGTCCAGGTCAAGTAATACCCATACGCCCACTTCGGCCGTCACTTCCTCCACGTCGAGAGCAGGCTCCAAATTCAGCTTTTTCTCTGCGTCGGAAGGTGTCATTTCCATCCTTTAGGGGAGGGAGGGGAAGGAAAGCATTTACTTTTCGGATGAGGTCACAACAAGCAAAAGGAGACAAACCAGGTTGGAAATGTCATAGTTGGAGATTCAGCAGGCAAAGCAGCAAAATTGACTATTTCTGTGTTTCCTCCGACGCATGTTATCAAGTTGAATAGTATAGTGACCGAGACTAAGAACAAGGCGCGGAAACAAAAAGTCATGGGTGACGACAGCCCTGATTTGATTTCCCTCTATAACAAACAACATGGATCAAGTATGCCTACCCAAGAGCTCCGTCCTCTTCCCATGCTAATTTCTAATCGCTCTCTAGGACTCCTTCAGGACTCTTCTTTCAGGCTCTGGGTCCATACTTCAGAGCCCCGCTGGATCAGGTTCTAGAGGAAGCTCACTTGTCAATACGTCAACTAAGCCGTATGTAGCCTTTCCAATTCACCAAAAAAAAGAAAATCCCCACACCAAACTCATACCAAAAGAAAGCAGACAGATGCTCCCAAACCAGCTTTCAAACCACGCAAAGTCATCAAAGCCAACGAGGGAAAATACCGTGATCGTGCTGCCGAGCGACGTCAAGGCGGAGGAAACGACTACGCTCATGTGCGTTTCATCAACAAAAAATCTCAGGCATTTTTTCCCCTCCGCTGACTTTTGGGGGTTCCATAGGTAGAATCCATTTTGGAAGATTTCGAGCGACGGAACGCGAAAAATGAGAATAAGAAAGCTGTGCGCCTCAATTTCCACCAGCGCACTCTAAGCTCACATCATGAAACCAGATCGAAGAACAACGCCAATACTTGGGAGGCGACGGCGACCATTCCATCCTGGTCAAAGGTCTCGACATGGCTCTCCTTGAGCAAAACAAAGCACGGGCCACGCTTGACTCAACTGAGGATGATGAAACTCTTGAAAAAACTTACGTGGAAGCATCTACTGCTCCGAAAAAGCGTACAAGAGCGGATATCCTGAACGAGCTCAAGCAAAAGCGCTCTCAGACTCATGATCAACTAGACTCTGGGACCACAGCGCAGTCAAAAGACGATGCGAGGATTCTGATGGAAGAAGCCAAGAAACAAGGGAAATTCAAGCCTATTGGATTCAAACCCATTGACGGCTCTGAGAAGAAGAAAAAGAAGAAGAAAATTAAGTCAGGGGATGGGACAGCGGAAAATAGTGAAAGGGAAAAGAAGAAACGCAAAGTTGAAACCGATGCGTTGGTAGAGGCAGAAAGACGTTCTGCAGCAACAGAGATGCTGCCGCCAATCCCAACTACCTCTAAAGCAGCCACTGAGCCTGAACCTGAGCCCCAATCCTTGGGAGAAGATTTTGATATATTCGCGGGCGCAGGAGAATATGAGGGCATTGACTTTGGGAACGATGATGACGAAGGGGAAGGTGAAGCGGAAATGGAGCTACCTGCAGAGCGCGAAGATACCTCACTAGGGCCTGTATCTACTGCCAGGTCCAAAGGGTGGTTTGTCACAGAAGACGACGAAATTGAAACAACAGCTATCCCTTCAGGACCTGCCATTCAACTCCCTCCATCTCAGGACTCCTACTCCCACATTCATCCCGCATCTCCTGGACGCAAATCACAGGATGATCGAGATCATGGTCAAACTGGAGAGTCGACGGATAAAAGAGAACATCAGTCAATGCGACTCCAACCCCTTTCAAGCTCTGCTCTCCCTTCTATACGCGACTTTCTTGCAGTGGATCAGGCGGCGGAGGTAGAAGAAAAACGACGAAAAAGAAAGGAAAAGAAGAAGAGTGGAGGTGGAAGTGGTGCTGGTAGTAAAAGTGCGGAAGAGAAAGCTAACAGAGATTATCAGAGGTCAGTATCAAATTCCCCACTTTCTGTCAAATAATCTAAACTTCTACAGATTACAATCTTACACTAGCAAAAAAGAAGCTTCAGGTTCCCAGTAACATTTGTTACCTTATCGTATATGATAATCAACTTTTGAGAGAGTGATATCTGCCGTCACAGTAAGTGCTCTCAATCGAAAGTCGAAACCGTCAACCACGCCAGCAATAATGGTCTATATCCGTCCCCCAAGGCACTGAGTCAACTACAATCAAATCCAACTCCAGCTCAAACGTGCAGTAATGTAGAAGAAATTCACGACGATTGCGAAGGATGCCCCTCTAGAAATTTACTAATGATATTTGTCCGTAGTGCAGTGTCAGTGAAAAGAGCTTTGACGAGCCTTTCCAGCTCGTCAATTTCAAAGTCCACCAAGGCGCCTTCTTCAAACAGATAAGAAATATCTACCATTGAGGCTTCCTACATTCGTGTATTCAGTCGATGTTATCACAACAGAGTCAACAGAAAACATACCAAGAGTTCCGAGAGGTAATTAAACTTGAGCCATGAGGGTACGTAAGCAACCACGAATGACGGCTGCTCAGGATCCTCGCTGAAAAGACCCTCTAATGAGTTCAGGATCCGACAGAGCTCACTCAGTCGGTGAGAGTCAACTTCAGGAATATCCGAAAGCGTAAGGATGTCTTGTAATATTCGGAAGAGAGCAGCTTCAGTCACCAGGCCAATAGCAGTGTAATATTTGTCTTTTGTTAAAACACTCTACGAGAAGTGAGTTTTCGATCAGATTTGCGCGTATTAAGGCGCTTACTTTGATTTGTTGACTGAATCGTTTGATCTCTTGCACGGATTGACTAATAGCCATTTCACATTCATCATAACGATCTTGGTTGCTTGTGTAAGCGAAGCCTTTGCCACCCTCTACAAGGAGACCGTCAACCTTGTCACATCGAGCTTGCTACAATATGTCAACAGGGGAAAGAACCAAAAACTCAAGGGGACCCACCACAACCTGCTCATACCAACTCATACTCAGTATTGTCAGATTCCTGCCACACTCTTCTAATTTCTCCTTCAACCCATCAAATCCGCCACTCCTTCCCAAACTCTTCCCGATCCCTTCAACTTCGTGTGCCAGATAAAGACAGCTATTCGAGAAAAGCATGCCTTTTTGAGTTGACTGAGATAAGTCTTTATCAAACTTGACAGGGTACAAGGCAATATAGAGATCTACAAATGATACAGAAGTTTGGGAGAGAATAGCACCTGGTTGATTCGACGATGAAGAAGCGGTTTGAGGATAGAGAGGGAATAGACTCGAAGCTTGAAGTTGTTTACACTCTTCGATGAGGTTCTGAACTGCCTTGACAATACGTTTAGCTTTGTCAGAAACGGTAAAGCGCTCCTTGATAAAAATATCTCTTTTGGGTTCCATCTGATCTTTCGCCGAGACAGCAGACTTCCGCCGAATGTCTTCAGGGTGGTGCTGGGTACCATTAACGTTTTGAAGGTTTGACGATGGAGGTTGTAAGGCCATAGGTATGGACGGTGCTGATTCAGGAAGTCCGTTCACTGGCTTCTTTGCCTTGTTGACAAGCTTCTCTAGCTGGGATGCAGTTTTAGATGCGACATGATTTTCGATCACATCTTCTTGAACGGTAGACGCATCCCCCCATGGATCGTCGTCCCAGTTTGAATCGCCTCCCGTCGCTCCAGTGTCATCGTTCCAACCCCAAGCCTCATCTGAGTCAAGTTCTTTTTTCACTTCACCCTCACTCGTCCGTGGTGCAGCTGTTTCATCAGGTTGAGGGCTCTCCGCAGGTATATCATCGTCCTCGTCAAATTCCCATCCGATATCACCATCCTCCGACGTAATATCCGTAGGCGTAAGTGTCGATTTCTCAAGACCGGCTAGAGGTTGCTCAGGCATCTCCTGATTGTCAAAGCCCCAGGCATCATCTTGATAGTCAATCTCCTCCCTCTGCAGAGACGGTGGCTCTTGGACTTGGGGTTTCTCGCCAGATGCAGGAGTGGATCTCTTAACTTCGTCATCAAAACCCAAAGCATTGACACTATTGTCAACCGCATTCTTGATTATATCGCTCTGTACAGAAACAACGTTGATTTCCGCAGACTCAGAATGTACCTCAATTTCAAACGTGAAGTGGCCCTTGGAGTCTTCCTGGCTCAGGATTATCGTTCTACAGTTGCCAAGCAATTCCAGTCGGCGCTGATTCTCATAATGAACCGCAAGGCCATCAACCCAGGTTCGGACAGGCAGCTCTGCAGTCGAGCTACCCTCGAGCCGTGTAACCAAGTCAGCCTCAAAGACCACAGAGCGTTTCGCCAATTGTATAAAAGGGGGAAGTAACCCGAAAGAGGAAGGCAGTGAAGGAATGAGAAGTACATTTAATAGGGCGGTCGTCATAGGCTTGAAGAGAGACTGAGGAAAACTCGAAGAAACTGAAGATGGAAGCAACGGGAATAAGCGGCTGAAGAGGAAAGAAAAAATTCGCGAGAGATTTTCAACTCGGGTACTTTTGTCTTCGTTGTTGGGCAGTGCGGGTATCAAAGAAATTGAATGTTCGGTATCGTCAGACGAGTCTAGGGAAACCGAGAGCGGCTGTCTTAGGATATAGTCAATGAAATGGGTGATAATGTCGCGCTTCAAAATGGTCAGATGCTGGTTCAAAGAACTGAACGAGAGAGATGATAAGATGGAAGATAGTGATAGTATGGACTTCGAACTCCGGACTGGAAAAATGTTAGCAGCGGAGAAAAACGTCAGACGACGGCGTACCATGAACCAATGATCGAATGACTAACTGGGAAGCAGAAATGACGATACCGCGAGTATAAGCATCGCTCAGTTGTTCTTGAACTAACGCTTGTGAACTTTGGTGTCTGCGCTATAAACAATTCCATATGATTCAATTGGTGGAGACGATGGTGTCACGAGAAACGCACTTGTAATTCTTCAAATAATTTTGACCGAGCTACAGGTTCCGGGGACAATTGCAGGAGTGTGTGCAACGTTTCCAATACTGTTACTGCCTCTGAAAGTTTTCCAGCTTTCACTAATTCATCAAGATTGGAAAATTCCGTTTTACATTGGAATACGTGTGACAAAGCTTGGTATCGGGTTTGGATATCAGCAGCTTCTTGAGCCAATTTGGAATGTTCAACCAACTTCTGAAGCAGGACTGGAATAAGACCAGACTGATTGACATGTTCAGTATCATCCATACCGGCATATGACCAGAATTATGCTTGCCTTGGAATTATTTACAGTGGCATCCAAGAAGTCAACATTGTCGGTCAAATTTTGGAGTCTGGTTTGTATGGACTTCGTGGTTTCCCATTGTCGCTGGAACTGGGGTAGGTCCGATTGGATACGTTCCAGTAAGCGGATCTAAGTACGATAGTAGACACGATATCAAATCTGCGCTATTGTAACCCTTTACAACAGAACAGCACCTTGGTCAACTGGATTGATTCGTCAAGTTCATTAAGCCAAGTGGAGGCCAGTGCAGAATTCAAGGTTCCGTATGTCGCGGCGTCAAGCTTGCTGAGAATCTGTGACGAGACATGATGTCCCCTAGGTGACTGAGCAGGAGTAGAAAAGGCCATTTCAGCCGTGGCGGCCGTTCCAGACGAGAATGTCAATGGAATCCCTGGACAGGGACGATGTGTCACGTGTCACTGCGTCACCTCGAGCCACGAGTCCATTGTGAACTCTGGCAAGTAATTATGGTAGCTCGTGTTGTCATCCTTCTAGCTGTCATATTTCTCATTCACGGTGGGTTTTATTTTCAATCAAGTTCAGCCCATATTCAAATCTTGCTTCAGCAGGTTACTCTGGATATGAGCGTATGTCCCCCATTTTCCCTAGACCAACTCTTCCTTCAATTTTCTTCTCATGGTAGACTTATCGCGCCTCAAAGCCCTGGGGCAACCACAAGAAGCCTTACCTAAGGATGTGAGGTCTTTTCTTGCAGTCGTTCCAAACCTCAGTTAAACACGCTCCAGATCGCCATTGAAACTCTTTTTGGGGCTTTTCTCGGAATCATCGGAGCTTCTCTTGGACCGCCACTGAAGCAAATTTCATGGGCAAGTGAGATGCGACAACAGTATGACTTTGTTTCCGATCTCGATTCACCAACTGACTTGTGGCTGACAGTAAAATTGATGAGATGGACGCTCGTATGGGTTTCGCAAGCTACGTTCACCGTGGAAGGAGGATATTCTCGAACGAGTCCATTAGAGAGCGGGCATAGGCGTTTCTTGGCAAATTCATAGATTTCCGACCGCATGGCTATCCTCCTGTGTTGAAGACGTCCCGTTCTAGTTCAAGTAATTGGACCACATTCTGCGGTTCGAACGGGAGCCGGATCGGAGCTTGTACAGGAAAGTCGTTATCTTGTCTTGTGCATAAATTACTCCATGCCATCTTTGTACGAAAGGTAAATTGGGTAATACGATGACGTAGAAGGCTTTTCAGGCTCTCTCGGACCATAAATTTAGCCTCGTTAAGCTTGCCTTGCGCATCCAAGACTTTGTAAGATACCCGTATCATTTATGAAGAACACATCTAGAATTGGAATCGTTCTAGCACTCAGTTTTGTTTTCTTCGCTGCAGAAATTGCAGGTAAGATTCCTCTGTTGTTTTTGGGAACTCATCGTCATGCTGGTATCTCAGTGGGCTTTAGGACACGGAGTCTTGCACTCATTGCCGATGCGGTATGTCTTCCAAAGGCTCTGAGCCTTCCCATCTGATAAGAACTGTAGTTCCATTACCTCAATGCAAGTTGCAATGCAAAATACATGAGCACTACCATGGGCTGATATATTTGTTCATTGGATTCAGGATATCGTAGCTTAGTAAGTTAACCACCACATTACTCTGTTTGCCGCCATTTACGCTGTCAAATACAGCGCCATTGCATTCATGGCAGCTTATGTATGTCGCATAGTCATGGAACGGAACCGCGCTCTGATTTTCACCATACCCATAAGCTGCAAGAATACGGTGAACACGTTGGTTCCTATTTTCTGCATCGTCATGCCTCAATCTGAACATTGTATCCAGACTGTCAGATTCACATTCGCATTTCACCGTGCAGAACTGGTTGGTAAGCATTTATCACATTCGAAGTCAATTCCAAGACGAAGAAATTGTTTTACAGGCGCATTCTTTAACGGTGTATTCCTCCTGGCCCTCGCGCTCTCAATATTTCTCCAATCATTAGAACGTTTTGTCCATGTTGAAAGAATTGAGAAGCCTTTCTCGGTTCTTGTCATTGGTTGTATTGGTTTGATGCTTAATATCATCAGCGCACTAGTAATCCATGGTGAACTGCTTTTAGTGCTGGATACCCAGCTTTGCTGATGAGTAGGTATACTAGATCATCACGGCCACGGAGGACATAACAATAGTCATCGGACACCCTTAATCGTGCCTGAGCCGAACACAGATTCTCTAGACCACATTGTATGCTTTTTTCCGCGCGACCTTCATTTTCATTCTCTTCTGCACAATTAACAACTCGATATAGCATGCTACTCACAATCATACTATCGATACTCCAATTGCTACTCACCAACAAAATATTGGACTAGTCGGGGTTTTGGTTCATCTAATAGGTGATGCCGTCAACAGTGAGCAAACTTTCTGGGATGTAATACCGCAGAGCTAATCTTTTTCTTGTGACAGACCTTGGAGTGATTGTTGCTGCTCTCATTATTTGGAAAGCTATACCTCAAAACCCAAATCGTTTCTATGCTGATCCTGCTGTGTCGCTTGTGATCAGCCTGATAATTTTCGCAAGTGCTGTCCCCATGAGTGAGCTTTCAGGATCATGAAGACTGTGTTTTTTGTTCTCAATCTATCTGGATTTGCCTTGTTGCATCGCAGCTCTCAAATCTGGGCAAATCTTATTTGAAGCAGCTCCGCTCTATCTTGACCTTGCAAAGCTTAAAGAAGACCTTCTGGCAGTCTGTGTTCCTTGCTGCTAAACAGAGACGGAAAGGAAATTGATCGTGACTCTGATTTCAAGATTCCTGATGTCCTTTCCGTGCACGATCTTCACGTCTGGCATCTGTCGCAATCGTACGTCAAACCTCTCCTATAAATCCACACATCTCACTCCACTTCTCTGTCCATCTGGAAATGCCACGAACCAAAATATCGCCGTGTATGGTTTCTTCACAACCTACTTTGTGATCACGTTCAAGTCTGATTCTAGCGTCATTCCACGCCTGTGTACCTACAGGAACTTCATTGGAACAATGGGAACAGATTGAGCGGACGTTACAACACTGTTTCCAGGCATATGGTATCAGTCATGTTACCATCTCCCCGGAGTTACAATGCTCCAAGCTACAATCCTTAAACGATCTCCAGTTTCTACCTGCAGGAGGATGCAGCCGACTCCCGTCTCATGACGATTACGGATGTGCTGTAAGCGAGTTGAAGAAGCGGAAACTGACGGGGGTTTAGATGCTTGGGGGTCCCTAATTGAACGCTCTTGAAAAAGGACTGTAGGCTTGTTGGTTCTCTTTTTGGGTTTGGAAAGTTGGTATAGTGTTTGCCAAACAGACAGGTTAGGTTAGATTTTAGATGAGGTCTATGACTGGATATCAAATTTTTATTTTTTGTTATGCAACCTCAAGCTGCTATTGGCTTATTTTTTTATGGTTGATGCCAAATTGTGAAAGCCCATGGACTCACTCAGAGTCGACCGGGCATCATCATAAGTGTCACATGGAGAAACGTGAGGTCTGAAAGGTGTGTAATGAAGGGGATATGTGTATACAACAGGATTCAGGCAAAGTGACTCTACATACCTCCCTTAAATTTAGAATCTTGTAAATCTCCTATGAATCAGCTTTTCAGCTGCAGCACCTCACAACCGTAGGATACCTATCCTTGTGATTATGATTTGCTGAACTAGTGATATTATCTAATATGCCGAAGATCACTCTCAAACGGGATCAGATATTCTTTCAGCTCTTCCTTTATGGGAAAGAATTTAGATAGACGCGTGATGATCATGTACCTTCCACCATTTGCGATGTTATTGAATTACCGCCAAAATCGGCTGATATAGTTCAAAAAGTAAGGTACGTCGGATAGGGAAGTTTATATATCATGCTAATGTACGGTTTTATCAACCAGTAAAGGAAAAAGTATCTTTTATTCTCACACGGTTATAATATGACAACGTGGGATGCGATAGAAGGAACGCACAACATACTTTTTTGTCTTGGAAGATCTCCACGGTCTGTAACGAACGTATGTGTTCGATTGATGGAAAATTGACGAATGTTCGGTACCGTGACAACTTCTACTTTTTGCTGTATATGTTTAAATTGATCCATGTGATAATTACTATTTTAAGGAACCCGTTTCGGATGAGGTCTGTTGATACCTGGTTCACTCGTGTGGGTGGAGGATACTGGATTTTCTGCTCAGGTCCCGTGTGGGTCCAAAACATGGAGCACGAGGAGCGCGGATTGAAGCGAGAAAATAACTAGCTACCTTTCACTGCGAAGCGTGGCATGGTCCAGGAGACAGGGCTCCTTGCTGTGCCTCTAGATATGACCAGCATCACTTTGACTACTTGTTGTATTGTTTCTTCGTACAAATATCATTGGTAAGAGTCATAGATCGAAGGATTGACTGTTTGTGTAATGTCTCGAATCATGAGGTAAGAAAATGTTAAGAATGCATTGTCCTCTGTGGTGCAGAGTCAGGAACAGGCGATTAACTAGGTGTACGCAATTAGAATGATCCCTCTGACGTAAGTGGAGTCAGGTTGAGTACAAGATATATCGCGGGAAGACATTTCAACGCGCAAAAGCGAGGGGTCTTCGGTTTGGGGGCGACGTACACTTTTCTGGATACAAACATTTTACCATTCCAGGAATACAAGACTGGACGCGAGCAAGCTCAAGCACCAAGTGAATTAGCCACTCAGTGGCTGTGCATCATGACTGATTTGGCCTGCGCAGTACGAAAGCACGGAAGAGAGATATGCCGATCTCGAAGAGTATTTATCGCTGGGAAGAACAGCCGATATCGGAAATTAGACATTATTGCTTGAAATGAATGGCAGCGGGTGCTGTTGCTTAGAGTAGAACAATAATATGAAAGCTTGTCTCGAGCTGAACTGACTGAACCAAGGCATGGAAGAAGACGTCATGAACGATGTCTGGCGGGGCGAAACTAATTTCAGCCTCCCTTTTGGAGGGAGTATTCGTCATTCAGTGCTGATCTAGAATGCGAACGATTATTGCTCGAGCTTGTTGGGACCGATTCTACGTCATGATGCATGTAATTACGCGATGGTCTTGCAGAAACATTGATTAACCCTTGGCGATACGTAATAATTGGTTTGGTTTCAAAACATGTAAATGTAAAACATCTAGTTTCAGTTTGCGATCACGAGTGACGTCACATCACACGGAAAAGTCCTTTCGAGAGACTGAGCGTGGTTCCGCTACCATTGCTTGGAGCACCCACAACACGAAGATGATTCGTGGAAGCGAACAGAGTTGCTCAAAACAGAGCCTTGACATTCTGCGGGTGGTTCAACAGGATCTACGCTGTCACGATCACGTGACCGGGATCGGTTATTCAATTGAACTAGGTTCATAGCGAGTTGGGGGCTGTGAGATCTTGCCAATACTTTGGCTATAGCGTCACGGCAGATGAACCTCCGACGCGAACTAGAGGCTGTCTGTTTGTCCTATATAATGCCTGCTACTCCGTCCCTCCTCAGTTGATCCGCCTGGCCGTGTCTATCACAATCTGTGCAATGATTGCCGAGTCTTCGAGGAGTCCCTGCTCTGGACCTGTCCGTTCTGCAGCCTCTAAGCCACTGAAGCGAGGAAAAGCTTGCTCGGTGTGCAGGTGCGCTCGTTGATCTTTACCCTGTCATCAGGCTCATCCATTTCTTTTTTTCTTATCACAGAAGTCTCAAAATCGTATGTTTTGCTTGTTCACCTCATCTCTCCTACTGACGCATCACTACCCTCAGAAATGTGACGGTGTGCATCCACAGTGTGGTCCCTGCAGGCGCAATCCCAAGGGTGATCTGTGCGAGTGGGATAGTGGTTTGGGCAAGTCAAAGATGGCAACGCTCATTGAGGAGGTCGCCACACTCCGGGCCCGTATCATCGAACTCGAAAATCCTGGCCTCGCATCTGCCTCTGTCACTCTGTACGACCCTTATGGACGCTTCAAGGATAAAACCCGCTCTCCGCTCATTCCAGAACCTCCCCGTCTAGGTCTAAATTCTCCTATATCGACGACATCGACTCACCCCTCTGGTAGGCATTCGTATGACTTTGCAGCTCTTCAGGCAATAACCTTATACAGGCTCGAGTGCCTCTCCCTCCCGTCGATTGATATCCTCAACTCCTACCTCGAACAACGAGGTATGTCTGGGTTCCCATGGTGAGGGGGTGCTTTATTCATCTTATGCCTGGCAGGAGCCACCATCTGTGCTCATCCCCTCCCTGTGAGTCTCCTGTCATCTTCTCTGTTCTCAACTCATATTTCACCCAGCATCGATACCTTCTTGCTACATGCCACGGAATTCGGCTTCTTCCTTGATGTCCTCTCCTTCCATCACTCTGCACTTGTCGCACAGCCATTTGGTCACCCTCGGCGCCCTACTCCAGCTCTTCTAACTACTGTGTATTTATGGGGTGCCCATTTGTCGCAGCCCAAATTGCTTCAGGTCGACGAACATGCACTTCTAATCCGCGCATTGCACCATGTCGCTACAGATACTCTCGGTGGACACCCGAAACGTATTTTGCATACCATCCAGGCAAATATTTTACTGGCTACCTACTTTTTCCGCACTGCTCGTTTTCTGGAGGCAAAGGATCACCTTGGGTCTGCAGTGTCCTTGATGCTCGCTGTACAAATGCATCAACAGCGGTCATCTCAATCCCCATCATGGGCTCTCCTGGGTATCACTGATGAGATGTCACCTGTCTATCACCAAAACAGCCCTCAAAGTACAGTAGAGGAAGGGGAACAGATCAATGGGTTCTGGGCGGTGTTGTCTCTTCACAAGATGATCTCGTTTGCTCTTGATCCAGCGGGCAGCATCTGCAGTGCTTTGGAGGTAACAAGCCTGCAGGTTGACACACCCTGGCCATTTGACAGTTGTGACTACAGAAATGTAAACAATTCATATTACCAATACGGCCACAGTTTAGCTAAATAAGTTTTAGGATTGCTTAACGGCAGAAATTCGAGGAAACCATACCATAAGGCAGTTCTTATCGGGGGCCGTAAACCCGACGCCCGGTAGGAATGAGACCTCTCTTAATGCTTTGCTCGCAAAAGCTTCTATCCTGTGTCACAGAGCGACATATTTGATGGGGCAGTGGCCAAGTGAGTATTTCTGACAATCAGCGAGGTGCCAATAATCTAAGACTATTAGGTATGAGACAACGCGACAGCGAGGCCTTTTGGAAATCCTTCCGCTCGACTGACGATCTTTTAGAAACTCTTAGGACAAAGACTCCTGATTTACCTCGGCCCGGATCCAATACCACTGACATGCGAACACTCCTACTGATCCATAGTCTGATAAACGCTGCAATCATCAAACTGCATAGTACCTTCTCTTACGCCAATGTTACTTCAAATCAGAAGTGCATCATGGCAGCATCTGACATGTTTACTCATCACGGAGTTGATTTACGTGCTCTAGGTCCTGTCAACTCGATTTTTGGCGTGAGTAGACTCCTGAACTCTCTCAACTCATTCTGAATGGCTCCCAGGCGCTTTGGTATCTCGCCTGCACTGCTCTCATCAACGAGATCTCAAGACGGAAGCATACCTCAACATGGCAAAATTCTACCAGTGAGGACATTCTTAGACACCATCTAGATACTGGTCGCCTAGCGCTGTACACATTCTCCGGAAGCTGCGCCTATATTCGTATGTAGCTCTTCTATCCACTTGCCATTTGCACTGATCCACGTCAGGTTTCCAAAGGATTCAAATAGAACGGGCTTATGAGGCCATCAATGCCAATGCCACTGAATATCTTTCGCCTCAATCTTCTTTTGCTCTGTCCCAGTCATCGTAGAACCTTCCTTTTTTCTGCAATCAGTCTTGATCATGACATTTGTTCGGTTGTTTTTTTTCTTCTTGTTTCGCCGGTTAAAACTGATTTT
>Ga0153947_1000081_pt1 | contig 40163 bp, 33 predicted proteins | sample TSNJ031MetaG_FD_104697 | JGI IMG/M metagenome (GOLD analysis project Ga0153947, IMG submission 104697) | Attine ant fungus gardens microbial communities from New Jersey, USA - TSNJ031 MetaG | ecosystem: Host-associated > Fungi > Mycelium > Unclassified | place: USA: New Jersey, Wharton State... | reverse complement strand
GCTATACTTGGCTTTGTCAAACTCCATCTGATGTCATTCTCTCTTTGTGTTTTGTGGTGATTACACTTTGAGAGTGTCATTTTTGATGGAGTTTGCTTCATATAGCACCACGGGTTAAATTAAATTGGATATATAGGAAAGAATTTCTAAACACTTGACAATATACATATCAGCACCTTAAAATAAAAAGAATGAAAAATCTGGTAATTGTGTGAATGGACAACACACAGGCGGCCGGCTTGCCTGCCGGTTCGCGCGGGAGATGCGAGTCAGCATGACGCCCCGCTCCGTAACAAACAGGCGGGCTGGCCCAAAACATAACGTTAAGGTGGAAAAATGCCCATGGATATGTTGTTGAGCATGGATATAAGGACAATGCTTCTGCTTTTATTTTGGGGAAATTTAACATCGCTTCTGCTTATCCGGGCCTATCAGCTGTTGAGCGTCAGGGCCAGTGACCATCAGTTGGTCGGCAGTCTGGTGAAGGCGAAGATTTTTGAGATAATTGCTTATTTTTGCCTGGCCCTTCGCGGCACGCTCCCCGATCTTTTATCTGTGAACCTTGGGAACACATGCCTCTTTTTAGGCTTTTATATGGAGGCTGTCGCCATATTCCAGATACTGCAAAAGGAGGATTCCCGAAGCGCCAAGCTGACAAAGGGGATTCTTCTGGTCTTTCTCTTTTTTTTCAACCTGCTGGAATTAATGTTTGACATAAATGCCCTGCGCGTTCCTCTTGCCTCCTTAGTTATGTTCGCGATTATGCTGATTCCCAGCTGCATGCTGTTTCTGTCCCGGGGTGTAAGCCGCTTTAAACGGATTGTGGGAATGTTCTATTTTTTCTTTCTGTCGCTTCAATTGCCCAGAACGGTATACACACTTTATAACAATGTTCATGTTCTGTCCAATAATCTTATCCAGTCCCTGACCTTCCTTTCTATGGTTATGCTGATGATTTTCGGGCTGCCCTCATACCTGCTGCTTATGAAGGAAGAAACGGATAAGCTTATTAATACCATGGCGACAACCGATTGCCTGACCGGCCTTGCAAACCGGCACAGCTTTCTGGAAGCGGCACAGGGCATGGTGGAAAAATGCAAAAACGAAGGGCGTTCCATATGCGTTTTGTTCATGGATATCGACCATTTTAAGAGGATAAATGACGTGTATGGCCACCTTTTCGGGGACAAGGTATTGGAAAGCCTCTCCGGTATCATCCGGCGCAATTTGAGAGCCGGGGATTTGTCTTGCAGGTATGGCGGCGAGGAATTTCTCGTGCTGCTATCTAATGCCGGCCTGGAAGCGGGAAGAATTGCCGCGCAAAGGATTATGACGGAGATTTCCGGCACATCCTATCCCCAATATCCTGATTTCAAATTTACGATTAGCGTTGGAATCGCAGACTGCGTCCCCCGTGACAATGAAAATGTGGAGAGCTTTATCAGCAAAGCGGATAAAGCTCTGTATGAGGCTAAAAATACCGGCAGAAACAGGATAGTAGAATATTCGGCGCTGAATATTGCTGAATAGGGGCTGCTGTTAGTTGCCTTTACTAAGGTTTTTCCCTCTGCGCTTTACCCGGAAATACGCGGTAATCTTCCTGTGGAGGATCAGTCCGCAGATGCTGATGCCGGTAATAATCAGAAAAAGAATAGCCGCCCGGAGCCACCTTCCCTGCACGATGCTGTCCCCGGCAAGCACCGAGGTGAGCATAGCCGGGATGCGGGCGCAGGTGGATATGAGCATGAACCGGCTCATCGGAATAGAAGTGAGGGCAAACAGGTAGGTGAGGGCGTCCTTGGGGGTGCCCGGGATAAAAAACAGGGCGGCAATCAGCAGCTCCAGCTTTCTGGCGTCTTGCAAAAAGCTATAGTTCAAGATATCCTTTTCGTCTACAAAAAGCGCGATAATCCGGTGGCCAAACCGTTGCACCAGCGCAAATACCGACAGGGTGGCGAGCAGGGTACCCAAAAGGCAGATAAACAGGCCGATCCAGGGGCCGTAAAGCGCACCGGCCACAATTTGAATGGGGCCGCCGGGAATAAAGGCGACCACAATCTGCACATATTGAATCAGCAGAAGCAGCAGGCCGCCGCCCATCCCCAGGGAGGCCACCAGCTCCTGAAAGGCCGCCAGGCGGTCGGGGCTGCGCAGCGACATCATCCACCAGATCCCCGCCGCCGTAAATGCGGCTAATGTGATACCGCCGACGGCCAGTCCGGCTACTTGCAGGCGGATTCCCCTGCGCTTGGGGGGAGTGGGCATGGGCAGAGCTCCTTTCGGCGGCGTATTGTGTTTCACGGATTTGTATAGTAAAATAGGTTAAGCTATTATATGACGATACAGCGGAGGGGGAACATAGGATGGATCAGGAAATATTTAAGGCAGGCGTCCGTCCGGGAAGTCCCAACAGCCGGGTTGAGATCAAAATGCTCCTGTGCTTTATTCTATCCAAAATAAAGGATGTTATGAGCTTTGCGCAGCTGTATGAGGCTCTTAGCCAGGATGCTCTTGTAAATTACTTCGAGCTGGTGGAAGCGCTGGATCAGCTGGCGGCCCAGGGACACCTGCAATGCGGCAATCCTGCCGGAGGGGAGAGCCTGTACAGCATCACCCCGTTGGGGGAACAGGCCGCGGAAGAATTTACCCCGATCCTGCCCCTGTCGGTGAGGGATCGGGCGCTACAGGCGACGGAGCGCCTGTTGGAACGGCAAAAGCGGCTCTCCGAGCTGAAGGTGGATGTTTCGGACGCTCCGGGCGGCGGCTTCATCATGGAGCTGTCTATTCCGGCGGAGGAGTCGGAGCTGGTGAAATTTTCGCTGTTTGTACCCACTAAAGAGCAATGTGATGTGATACGGCGGCGTTTTTTAAATGCCCCCAGCTTTATTTACAAAGGGGTTTTAGCGCTGCTGACAGGGGATCGGCAGGTGTTGGACGAGCTGTTCCCCCCGCCGGACGAGCAGCTGTTTTAAACGGCGTGCAGGATAGTGTGTCGGCAAAAAGACCTTGGAGAAACTTTTTCGGGAAAAAGCCTCCTCAACCCCCTTTAAAAAGCTTTAGGCCACCGGTCATGAGCCGGTGGCTTTTCGCGTCCGGTTACTGTGGGACGCGGTCTTGCCGCCTCCGCAGCAGTCCGCCTATCTTTTTGAGCATATAGAGGATAGGCCCCATATTGCAGAGAACCAGCAGGACGAAGACGGCCGCTTCAATGGCGACCCAAAAGCGCACCTCGCTCATGGAGGCCCACACCTGTACCAGCAGGAGGCACAGACTGGCGCCGATGCGGAGAGGATGCATCCTGATTGCAATATAACGGCGCGTATCTACCGCGCGTATAATAAAAACGATAAAGTAACTGATAAATGTGGCAAAGGCAGCGCCGTTTCCACCATATTTGGGGATCAGCAGCAGATTGAGTATAATGTTGACGGCGGCGCCGATAAATGTAGTTATAGACACCATGCTGTTGCTTTTGGCCACGTTGTAAATGGTCCCCAAAAAGGTGACCAGGCAGGAGCAGGCGACTGCCAGCACCAAAAACGGCATATGCTGCCAAGCGGGGTAGATAGCAGGCATCAGCACCATGGCGATAGGCTTCACCAGAAGGATCAGCGCCGAGGCCGCCACAAAGATCAAGGTGTGATAGGCGGTGAACACGGTGGAATAAAAGCTGGCCCGCTCCTTTTCGCTGCTTTCGGAAAAGGCGGAGATTTGCCAAGCTTGGATAAAGATGGTGGAAACAAGCGTCATCATGGTGGGAATCCGGGCGGCGGCGGCATAGAGGTCGTTGGCATTGGGGCTGACCAGCCAGTCCACCAGGTACCGGTCGGACAGATTGGTTATCCACCAGAACACGGCGGTGGGTACAAGGGGGGCGCTGTACCGCAGCATATCCCGCAGGGTATCCCTGCTGAATGTACGGGGCTTAAAAAAACGGTAAAGCTTTAGCAGAAGGATGAGCCCAAAGGCGGAGAGGGCGTCGGCGATGATGGTGGCCATCACATACCCGGTGACCCCGCCTTGGAGGGGCCCTACAAATACGAACACCAAAACCACGGTGGTTATGGTGGTGAACAGGCCGTCTAATGCAAACATCCGCACAAATCCACTGGCCCGGACAAAATGGGTGGTGGCGGAGCGCATGGCGGACATGAGCACATACAGGTAAATGAGGAGTATATAGCTATTGATCCGGGTGATTAAATTAAGCAGGGGATAGCAGATCAGCAGCAGGCAGTATCCCGCGAAAATAGTGAGCATCGCGGTGGTAAAGACGTCGCTCTTCCTTTCGCTTTTGTCAAGGCCAAAGCGGATAACCGCTTCATGTACGCACAGGCTGATGACGGGGACGATAAAGTTGCAGGTGCTGGTGACCAAATCCATGGTGCTGTACGCGCCATCTTTCAATATGCCGGTGAGAAAGGGCATGAGGAACAGGGTGAGCAGCTTGGAGCCGAATGTGGCAATGCCAAACAGCAGGGTATTGGAAATCAGCTTGGTGTATTTGCTCATAGGCGTTTGAACCGTCCCGTCCCTTTCCTTTAGTATGGTTCCTACTTACAGCCTTCGCCTGGGACGGTAGCCGCCGGATTTTTTGCCCCGGTTGTGCAGGATGGTCATAATCAGATAAAACAGAATCAGCAGGATAACAAAGATCACCGCGAACTTAAACCAGAAGGAGCTAAGCACCGACTTGATTTTTTCGAGTATCACCAGCAGCTTGCTGGCGGGTACGGATTCCGCCGCGAGGAGCTCCACCTCACCGATTTCCTCACCGGCCAGCACCAGGGTTGCCGTGCCGATATGGTCGAATTTTTTCACGGGAGCGTCCACCGATTCGGGGATATTGTACTTCAGGGTGACGCTGGAGGGCTCTATATCCTTAGGCACCAAAGCGGTGAAGCGCTCCGCCACCATCACCTGGAGGAAATCCTTATCCAGGGATAACCGCAGGGGAACCTCCGGGACCAGCTTGCCCTTCTCCACCAGGGCCTTCCGCCGGAAGGTGTCGAATACCCAGTCGTAGAGCTGCTTGGTCTCGACAAAGGCCATCTGGTCGTCCAGTACCTTGCCGTCCTCCCCGATATAGGGGGCGTTCATCACCACCAGCAAATAAGTAAAGCCGTCCCGGGTGGCGGTGGAAACAAAGCAGCGCCCCGAATCGGGCAGGGTGCCGGTCTTAACGCCCTTGAGAGCCGGATAATAATATTTGCTGCTTTCCAGCATCATATGGTTGGTGGTGTTCCACACCAGCTCCGTATGGAGGTTGGTGGGGCCGTAGGTATGCTTGGTGGTGGAGACGATATCCATAAAGCCGGGCAGCTCCATGGCGTGCCGGGTCAGCAAAAACATATCCTTGGGCGTGGTGACGTGGGAAGCGTCGAACAGGCCGTTGGAGTTGACAAAGTTGGTTCCGGTGGCCCCCAGCTCCTTGGCCCGCGCGTTCATCATATCCGCGAAATCCCCCTGGGAGCCCCCCAGGTGCTCGGCAATAATCATGGCGGCCTCATTGGCGGAGGGCAGCATCAGGGCATAGAGAAGCTGCCGCATGGGAAGCTCCTCCCCCGCCATCAGCCCCCCCTTGGACACCTCTCCGTTGCCCTCCACATACTGGTACCGGTAGAGATAATCCTGCACGGCGTTGGAGTAGGTGACCATCTCCTCATCCAGGTCGTCCACATTTTCCAGCGCGAGAATGCAGGTCATGATTTTGGTCAGGGAGGCGGGATACATGGATTTTTCCGAGTTCTTTTCATAAATCAATGTATCGGTATCCAGGTTGTAGAGGTATACCCCCTCGGCGGATACGGCAAAATCCGGCTCTCCGATAACGGCGGCCTGACCGGTGACGATAAAAAAACTGCAAAAAATAAGCAGTGCTAGGAAAAAAGAAACTTTTTTCATCTGGACAATCTTCCTTTATTGGGTTATTATTGAAGTCAGCTTGATAACAGTATATCAGAAAATTTTGAATAATAAAGAAACAACTTTGCTGAAAGGAAAGAAAAACATGAATCCGAACAAGTACTCCATGGATACGCTGGCGGTGCGGGCGGGCTATACCCCGGACAGCGACCAGCATGCCGCCATCCCCCCCATTTACCAGACCAACTCCTATACATTTGATTCGGCGGAATACGCCGCCAATCTGTTTAACCTGTCCCAGCCGGGCAATATTTACACCCGCCTGGGCAACCCCACGGTGGCGGTTCTGGAGGAGCGTTTAGCCGCCCTGGATGGCGGCGTTGCCGCGGTTGCCATGGCCTCGGGACATGCTATAATCTTCAACACAATCCTGAACCTGGCTCAGGCCGGGGATGAAATCGTCTCCTCCATCTGCATTTATGGCGGCGCCATCAACCTGCTGGGCGTTACCCTGCGGAACCTGGGAATCAATGTCACCTTTGTGGATCCGGACGATTTTGAGGCATGGGAAAAAGCAATTACCCCCAAAACCAAGGCCCTGTTTGTGGAGGTGGTGGGAAACCCCAACGCCAATGTTGCCGACATCAGCCGGCTGGCCGAGATTGCCCACAGCCACAATATTCCCCTGATTGCGGATTCCACCCTCACCACTCCCATCCTCTGCCGCCCCCTGGAGCATGGCGCGGATTATGTAATCCATTCCGCCACCAAATACCTCTGCGGGCATGGCAATTCCATGGCGGGGGTTGTGGTGGACGGCGGTACCTTCTCTTTCCTGGGGAACGACAGGTTCCCCCAGTACAACAACCCCGACAAAAGCTATCACGGTATCCGCTTTGCCAAGGATGTGGGCCCCGCCGCCTTTGCCGTCCGCCTGCGCACCCTCTGCCTCCGGGATACCGGCGCCTGTCTGTCCCCCTTTAACGCGTTTATGGTGCTGACAGGGATGGAAACCCTCCATCTCCGGATGCCCCGCCACTGTGAAAACGCCATGGCGGTGGCTGGTTTCCTACAGGAATCCCCCCATGTGGAGGCGGTTTATTACCCTGGGTTGCCGGGCAGCCGCTACCGGGAGCTGGTGCGGAAATACCTCCCCGATGGCACCGGCTCCGTCTTCACCTTTGTCATGAAGGGCGGCCGGGCAGCGGGGGCCAAGCTGATCGACAGCGTCCGCCTGTTCCAGCATGTTGCCAACCTGGGCGATAACCGCAGCCTCATCAGCCACCCCGCCACCACCACCCATTCCCAGCTCTCGGATGAACAGCTGCTGGCCTCCGGCGTTACCCCCGGAACTGTCCGCCTCTCTGTGGGCATAGAGGGCGCTGCCGACCTCATCGCCGATCTGGAGCAAGCGATTGCCACAGCCGTAAAATAGGATTCGACTAACGGGTTTGCCCAAGAATACCGGCAACGCCAAGGAACACTGGATTCTAAAGGGCCGGTGACATGGATAGGAGGCGCGGGGTATTTCTCAGAAATCATGAGACACACCGGATAAGCCTTTCGTGTTCTTTTTCCTGACAAGGGGGGAAAGCCAGATATTAAACAGGGAATTGAGAAGGCCCGCAGCTGTCAAAAGCTTGCAGCTTTCGATGCCGGGGCCATGGGTTGTGATATGTACCGCCTGTAAAACCGCAATTCTGTGGTGGTTTTCCGGCTGCATGCTGACAAGGTAGACATTGTCATTGACGCTGATGTCAACGGAATAGTGCGCTTGCAGCGGCTCTTTGTGTCCGGATCGGGCCAGCTCCGCCACAGCCGCTTCGTAGGCAATAGTACCCATTTTGTGGATGTACATGGTTCCTCCCGCAGGCGGCGGTTGGGATTGGAAAGCTATCCGCTTTCCTCCGCGGCCCGCAGGAATCTCCCGCCCCGGGCTTCGGCCCGGGGCTTTTTGGCAACAAAAAGCGCGCGTAAAGGCGGCCGCAGAACGCAACGATACCCATACACGCGCTGGGCGCTTTGGCGTTGGCGCTGTGCCACGGGATGGCATGTCGCTCATGCCGCGACGGGCAGTTACTTTTGGAGGAACAAAAGTAACCAAAATTCCCACGGGGGAGGGCCCCCGTGCCCCCCTGCACTTTGGGGAGCTATCTTTGGTAATCTTTTGGGCCGTTTAGAAGTATCTACGATATTTAAATAGGGGCTCCCTCTCAATAAAAGTGCTGCGGCGAGTATTAGGATGGAGGGCTACGGTCTGCCCCAAAGACCCCGCTTAAGGACTCCCAGTCCTTAAGAATCCAGTATTCCTTGGCAAACGCTATTGACATTATGAGCAAACACGACAGTCAGATAATATATTAGATTTTTTACCTGCCGAATATTTTTTTCGCCAAGCTCATATTTTCCTGTACCGCAACGCCAAAGGGACACCTTTTTTCGCATCCCCCGCATTCCGCACACGCTCCCGCCGTATGCCGCAAGGCCGCATAGTGCTCGCGCACGGTTTCGGGAACCGTGCCCTGGGCTCTGGCAAGATTTAAAAACTTTGTGACCGTAGCGACGTCGATGCCTTGCGGACAGGGCGCGCAATGGCCGCAGTACATGCAGTGGCCTTTCCAGCTTATTTTCGGAAATGAGGCCAGAGCCGCCGCGTAATCCTTTTCGGAATCCTTCGCGGTTTCATAGGCAAGGCTTGCCATAAGCTGCTCCATCCCATGGACGCCGGACATAACCGCCGCCACGCCGGGGCGTGTCAGCGCGTAATGAATGCATTGGGTTACGGTCAGCGCTTTTCCCGCCGGAGAATATTCCGACAGCAAATCGCCACCGCCAAAGGCTTTCATAACCGTAATTCCCACGCCAAGACGCTGGCAGGCTTCGTAAAGCGCCTCCCGGTCGGGATCCATATTTAGCAGCGGCTTTTTATAACTTTCCTCCGCCCACAGCTTTTCCACATCCTCGTCGCCGGGCTGGAGATCGTAACAGGGATTAACGCTGAACATCAGCACCTCAATCAACCCGCTGTTTACCGCTTCCAGCGCGGCGGCAGGATTGTGGCTGCTAATGCCGACATGCCGGATTTTACCGGCTTTTTTTAATTCAAGCACGTATTCCATCACATCTCCGTTCGCTATTTCCCGCCATGCGGAAACGGAATCCACATAATGGATCATACCGATGTCAAGATACGAAGTCTCAAGCCTGCTTAGCAAATCCTCAAAAGAAGCCCTCACCTCGTTCATATTCCTTGAGCGTTTGTACTGACCGTCCTGCCAGACGGAGCAGAGATGCGCCTGCATAACAAACCCGTCTCGCTTCCCCCGCAGGGCTTTCCCAATGCGGCTGCGCAAATCGGGATCGGAGCTGTACAGATCCATACAGTTTACGCCGTGCTCCAATGCGGTTTTGAACATTTCATTTGTAAAAGCCTCGTCTTTTCCTGCGAATCCTTCGCAGCCCAAACCGATCTCACTGACTTTTATTCCTGTGCCACCAAGCTCACGATAGGTCATACGATCCTCCATAATTACCCGCCATCAGCGCGTTTTCTAATTCATTTTTTCTATAGCAAATGTAATCTCCACGCTTCCGCTGCCCAATGTGGCGGCAAGGCCGGACGCATCCTCGACATAAGCTCCGATATTAACGCTCTCGTCGTTTCGTTTATAAAGCTTTGCCCTTCCTTCCCATCTAAATGCCTTCTTTTCTTGCTGTGGTCAGCGATAGGATTTCTTAAAGATTTCGACACAATCTTCATGGCTCATCTCGCAGGGATTGGCGGCAAACAGCCCTCCCATCGTTTCCCGCGCGTTTCTTGCCAGCGTGTCAAATTCATCGGGCATGAGGCCGTAATCTGACATTTTTAAATCCGCCACGCCGCAGTTCTCCTGCAATTCCATCAGCGTGATGATGAAGTCCTCAGGTCTGGAAGCGTCCCTCATTCCCAACGCCTGTGCCATACGGACAAAGCGGTCGTCGCAAGCGTGTTTTTCAATAAAGAACTCGTAAAACGCCTTGGAAATCATAATCAGTCCCGCGCCGTGAGGAAGATCGGGGTGGTAGGCGGACATGGCATGCTCCAAAGAATGCTCCGCCGTCGTGACACTGACCGTCATCACCACGCCCGAGAGTGTGTTGGCAAACGCCATATGCTCCCGCGCTTCCAGATCGCCGCCATCCTTGACCGCCCGGGCGAGATACCTGCCCACGTTTTCAATGGCGGTAAGGGCGTACATATCGCTCATGATGTTGGCGAATTTTGAAATATAGCTTTCGGTGGCGTGGAACAGCGCGTCAAAACCCTGATAGGCGGTGAATTTGGGTGGCACCGATATCATTAACTCCGGGTCAATGATTGAGAGCGCCGGGAACAAACAATCATACCCTCCGACGCCGATTTTCTCGTTCGTTTCCTCGTTGGTCACAACACCCCACTGGTCGGCTTCGCTGCCGGTTCCGGCAGTGGTCGTAATCGCAACCATCGGAAGGGCTTTGTTTTGGATTTCAAGCCTCTTTCCTGTTCCGCCTGCGACATAATCCCACAGGTCGCCGTCATTGGTTGCCATCATCGCAATCGCTTTGGCGGCGTCCATAACGCTGCCGCCGCCCAACGCGACGATAAAGTCGCAGCCCTTGTCGCGGGCAAATTTCGCGCCCTCCATGACAGCAGCCTTTGTCGGGTTCGCCCCAATCTGCGCAAACAGGGCGGTTTCCACGCCGGAGAGTTTAAGCTGTTCCTCCGTGCGGGAAAGCGCGCCGTTCTCACGGACGGATTTGCCGTTGGAAATAAGGAGCATCGCCTTTTTGCCCGGCAGCTTCTGCCGGTGCAATTCGCCAAGCCGGCCGTTTCCGAATACAAAGCGCGTGGGGACATACATGTTGAAGCTCATAGTGTTTTCCTCCTGATTCCATTCCATTTTTAGGGTTAACAATCTCTGCATCATTTTCGGCTGCGGTGCCTATTGACAAGAAAAATATATTGCTTTATGATATATTCCATATTATAGAACCTAAAGTAAGGTTTAGGTCAAGAGGTTTTTAGAGAAAATTTGGGAGGCGGGGTTATGTATTATTCTATTGGCGAGGTGGCAAACACTACCGGCATTGCCATTTCAACCCTTCGCTATTATGACCGTGAGGGTATGTTTCCGAATATAGAACGCAGTAATGGCGGTATACGCGTGTTTTCCGATAGAGAGATCGAAACGATCAGAATTGTCGAATGCCTAAAGACCTCCGGCCTGTCCATCAAAGACATAAAGAGGTTTCTGGATTGGTGTCAGGAGGGGGACGCCTCGCTGCAAAAACGGCGGGATATGTTTCGGGAACGTCTTGAGGCTGTCAAAAGACAAATGGAGGAACTCCAAAAAACAATGGATATCATCAAGTATAAATGCTGGTATTACGATGCCGCGCTGGCCGCCGGGACTGAGGAAGCTCCCCACAATATGCCGCTGGAGGAAATGCCGGAGGAAATCCAAAGATATAAGAGCAAAGCGGGATTACTTTGAATTTAAATTGGGGTATTTATCGCCGCACTTGTATCAAATGTTATTCAGGCTTTGTTTAAGGCTTGTAATTGAACGCTGGGATATTTTCAGATATCTCTCTTGCTTGTCCCTTATTCTCTCCGGTAAGGGTGGCAGAATTCCCATGTTGGAACCCATTGGTTGGAAATGCGCCACCGATTGATCGCTGATGTAAGCCGACAACGCGCCGGTCATTGTGTCATTCGGGAGGATGAGGGGCGGCAATCTCAATAGCCTTCTTCCCAAACCGATTGTGGCTAATAATCCGCTTGCCGCGGATTCCATATATCCCTCCACACCTGTAATCTGCCCTCCAAAACATATTTGTGTATTGCTCCTCAAAGCGAATGTTGCGTCCAGCAGGCGCGGACTGTCGATGAAGGTATTGCGGTGCATGACGCCAAAACGGATAAACTCCGCATGCTCCAAACCGGGAATCATCGCGAAGACCCTCTTTTGCTCGGCAAACTTGAGATTGGTCTGAAAGCCGACAAGGTTATATAGGGAGCCTTCGGCATTTTCCCGCCGGAGCTGGACGACAGCCCACGGACGCGCGCCGGTTCGCGGGTCGCGCAGTCCCACCGGGCGCATCGGCCCATACCGGAGGGTATCGGCGCCGCGCCGGGCCATCACCTCAACCGGCATGCATCCCTCATATACCCTTCCGTCCTTCTCGAAATCATGGAGGGGGGCTGTTTCCGCATTGATAAGAGCCTGATAGAATCGTTCGTATTCTTCTTTGCTAAACGGACAATTAATATAATCGTCCTCTCCGCGGCCATAACGGGCGGCATAAAATACCTTGTCTTGATTGATCGACTCTAGTGTAACAATGGGAGCCGCGGCGTCATAGAAGTTCAGGTGTTCCCCGCCGCAGAGCTCACGAATACGCTCGGAAAAGCGCTGGGAGGTGAGGGGGCCTGTGGAAATGACCACAGGCCCTTTGGGGATTTGCGTAACCTCCCCTTCGATTATCGTAATATTGGGGTGGGAGCGGATGATGTCGGTAACCATATCTGAAAAATGGTTGCGATCCACTGCCAGCGCGCCTCCGGCCGGGATGGAGGTGCGTTCGGCGCAGGGTACCAGGAGTGACCCCAACAATTTCATTTCCGCTTTCAATAGTCCCGCGGCGGACTCCAGGCGGGAGGCTTTGAAAGAGTTTGAACAAACCAGTTCCGCGTAACCCGGATAATGGTGTGCCGGAGAATACCGGTGAGGCTTCATTTCATGCAGGTTTACGCGAAATCCCATGTTCGCTAAAGCCCAGGCCGCTTCACATCCCGCGAATCCGGCGCCTATAACTGCAACAGATGTATCCATATCGTTAACTCCTTATTGTCCTGTCACCACATCGTGATCTTGCAAAAGGATGGGGCTGATTTCATCGAAAGTATGACGCAATGGTATCATAAAAAAAACATTGATTCAAGTCCCTTTCCGATTGTAAGGAAAAGCTGGCTTTGATCCTTGACTTTCAAGCCTACATATGCTATGAATAAAACACTTGCTTGTAATTGCGCAGAATATATGGAGGGAATCTATGTCAAATGAGACGATAGCGGCCATTTCCACCCCCTTGGGAGTTGGGGGGATTGGAATTGTGCGTCTGTCCGGCCCTGACGCCCGCACAATTGCCGGGCGTGTGTTTCGTCCATCCGGGAAAAAAGAGCTGATAGACGCGACCGGATATACCGGTATGCTTGGGCGGATCCACGGTTCCGGCGGCGATGTGGACGAGGCGATTGCGTTCATCTATCGCGCGCCTAAAAGCTACACAGGTGAAGATGTTGTGGAGCTGTCCTGCCATGGCGGCATATGGGCCGTTCGCCAGGCATTGCGCCTTTGCCTGGACGCAGGAGCAAGGATGGCGGGGCCCGGGGAGTTCACAAAGCGCGCATTTTTGAATGGAAAGCTGGATCTGTCACAGGCGGAAGCGGTTATAGATATCATTACCGCAACAGGGGATGCCGCGTTGAAGGCCGCGCTGGCGGCGAAGGACGGGGCTTTGAACAGCCAAATCAATAGCTTTGTATCGGAGCTTACAGCAAACGCCGCTCATCTGGCGGCGTGGATGGATTATCCGGAAGAGGATTTGATCCCGGTGGATGCTCCGGCCTTAGCAACTGAATTATCTGTGACGCTTGATAAAATGAAACGCCTGCTGGCTACCTGGGATAGCGGAAGGATTGTGAGAGAAGGCATCACAACCGCAATTGTCGGGCGGCCGAATGTTGGGAAATCCACCTTGATGAATCTTCTAATGGGTGAGCAAAAGAGCATTGTTACCGACCTTCCCGGCACCACAAGGGATGTCGTCGAAGGCCAAATCCACCTTGGCGACTATACCTTGCTTTTGGCGGATACCGCCGGCATACGGCATACGGAGAACCCGATTGAGAGCATTGGCGTGGATTTATCGAGGCGGCAGATTGAGGTGGCCGGATTGATTTTGGCGGTGTTCGATTCTTCCGAGTCCCTTACCCCGGAGGATATGGAGCTGATGGGGCTTCTCAAAGGGAAAAAATGTGTTGCGGTAATCAACAAGTCGGATTTGCCGCCGCTTCTGGATGACAAAGCGATTAAGTCCGCTATTCCGGCAACGGTTTCCATATCCGCGGCCGGTGGAACAGGAAAGGAAGACCTTGAGCGTTCGGTGATTCATGTCCTGGGGTTGGAGCGGTTTGATCCTACCGCGGCTGTTATCAGCAATGAAAGGCAACGGAGCTGCTTGGAAAAAGCTTGCGATCAGCTGGAGGAGGCGATCCAAGCCTTGCAAAACAGTGTGACTCTTGATGCGGTTGGCGTGTTAATTGAATCGGCACTCGATGAACTGCTGCGACTGACAGGCAGGCAGGTTAATACCGCGGTTGTTGACGCGGTGTTTTCACAGTTTTGTGTTGGGAAGTAACAAAGAGGCATATTTAACGAAAGGATATGCAATGAATATGATATTGTCCGCCGATCAAGCGTGGGGAATCGGTTATCAAAACAAGTTATTATTTAAAGTGCCCGGAGATATGAGGTTCTTTCGGAAAATGACCGATCAAAAAGTGGTGGTAATGGGACGTGAGACGCTGGAATCCCTGCCGAACAGCAGCCCCTTGGCAAATCGGTACAATATCGTGCTTTCCCGGGATCCGTTTTTTTCGTGTAAGGGCGCCACCCTGTGCAAAAGCGCGGACGAGTTATTTGCTTCCCTGGAACAATTTTGCGATGAAGATATTTTTGTTATTGGCGGCGAACAAATATACCGCATGCTAATGCCTTATTGTCATAGGTCTTATATAACCCGATGGCATACAAAAGCTGTCGCGGATAGTTATGCGCCAAATTTTGAGGAAGAACCCGGCTGGCAGCTGATTAAAAAGTCTGCCCCTATAATAGAATCCGGGGTTGAGTACAGCTTTTGCATATATGAGCATTGCAGCCCAAAACCAAGATGGAGAAGGTGAAAAAGCTGCATCTTGCGGGAAACTGATTACTTTTTGTATCAATCGCACAATATTCTCCCGTCTGTAAAACGGTTTTAAGCCCCGCGTCCTGTTCCTCCGGCGTGAAATGCCGGTTAAAATACAACAAAGCCTCACTAAAGCAGCGATGCCTTAGTGAGGCTTCATTCGTTTGAAGCGGCTGCCGGTAATCCGGCTGCTGCTTATGAATATAATCTGTTAGAAATTGCTGGCGATCTGCTCGTCCCGGAGCCTCGCTTCCTCCAGTTGCTGGGCCACCATCATATCCTTGATCTTCATCAGACGGGTGGTGTTGCCCCGCTCGTTTTCCTCAAGCTTCATCTTAATATACTTGATGGTTTCCTTAAGGTCGGGGATGCGCACATGCTCCAGGGCGTTTACTGTGCGCCGGGTCTTTTCAATCTCCTCCGCCAGCAGCTGGGCGCTTTTTTCCATCTGGGCCAGCTTCAGCATATAGGGTAGCACATCGCTGAGGGCGGCCACCGAGTTATCCAGCTCGCCGGAGGTGCCGACAAAGCCGTAGGAGTAAATATCGCTGGGGTTTCCGGAGGTATTGAAGGTGAACACCGGCACATTGACGCTCATCATGTTCTCGTTCCCCACATCCAGGGATACGGACTGCTTGGGCATCATCATGGCCTCGTCCAGGGCCTCGGGACTCATCACCGCTCCCGCGATGACAAAGCCCTCGTATACACCCATAATTTTTTCCTCCACCACCTCGCGGAGCTCTTTGTTTTCGCGGATAAGCGCCAGGAATTTCTTCATCAGGTCATCCCGCTTGTCCTTGAGGAGCTTGTGGCCCTTGATGGAGGTGCGCAGCTTTTTCTTTAGCCGCGTCATCTCCATACGGGTAGGGTTTACGCGGATCAGTGCCACTGGAACACCTCCCTACTGCCCGGTTTTGGGCAAATACTTCTCAATATACTCGGTCTTGACGCGCTTGAGCTCGGAGACCGGCAGAATGGAAAGAAGCTCCCACCCGATGGATAGAGTTTCGGTAATGCTCCGGTTGGCGTCATACCCTTGGGAGACATAGCGCTGCTCAAACTCGTCGGAAAATTTGGCGTAAAGCAGGTCGGTTTCCGAAAGGGCCGCCTCGCCCAGGATGGACATCAGCTCCTTGGCCTCCTTGCCCCGGGCATAGGCCGCAAACAGCTGATTCATGGTGTTGGCGTGATCCTCGCGGGTTTTCCCCTCGCCGATACCCTTGTCCTTCAGGCGGGACAGGGAGGGCAGCACGTCGATGGGAGGGGTGACATCCTTGCGGTAGAGCTCTCGGGAAAGGATGATCTGACCCTCGGTGATGTAGCCTGTAAGGTCGGGGATGGGATGGGTTTTGTCGTCCTCGGGCATGGTGAGGATGGGAATCATGGTGATGGAGCCCTCGTTTTCCCGGCGGCGGCCCGCCCGCTCATACAGGGTGGCAAGGTCGGTGTAGAGGTAACCGGGATATCCCCGGCGGCCGGGAACCTCCTTACGGGCGGAGGATACCTCCCGGAGGGCTTCGGCGTAGTTGGTGATGTCGGTGAGGATAACCAGCACATGCATCCCCTTTTCAAACGCCAGATACTCGGCGGCGGTCAGAGCCATACGGGGGGTGGAGATACGCTCAATGGCCGGGTCGTTGGCCAGGTTGACGAACATAACGGTGCGGTCGATGGCGCCGGTGCGGGTAAAGTCCTCTACAAAGAAGTTGGATTCCTCAAAGGTAATACCGATAGCGGCGAACACTACGGCAAATTTGCTGTCGGTTCCCAGCACCTTGGCCTGGCGGGCAATCTGGGCGGCCAGCTTGGCGTGGGGAAGGCCGGAGCCGGAGAAGATGGGCAGCTTCTGGCCGCGCACCAGGGTGTTCAGGCCGTCGATGGCGGAAACCCCCGTCTGAATAAATTCGGAGGGATAGTCCCGGGCCGCCGGATTCATGGGCAGGCCGTTGATGTCCATCCGCTTGTCGGGGATGATGGCCGGGCCGTTGTCAATGGGGGTGCCCATGCCGGAAAAGATACGTCCCAGCATATCCTCACTGACGCTCAGCTCCTGGCTTTTGCCCAAAAAGCGGATCTTGGATTTCTCCAGGTTGATGCCGGCGCTGGACTCAAAGAGCTGCACCAGGGCGGTGTCGCCGTTGACCTCCAGCACCTTGCAGCGGCGGATTTCGCCGGTGGGGAGCTCGATCTCCCCCAGCTCGTTGTAGGTGACGCCATCCACCTCGGTGACAAGCATCAAAGGGCCTGCAACCTCTTGTATCGTGCGGTATTCCTTAATCATTGGTCAGCAGCCTCCTTTGACCTAAGCGCCGCGACTTGGGCATCCAGCTCGACGGTGGTGTCGGCCAGATACTGCATCGCCTGATCCTCGGGGACATATTTGGCGCGGGCAATTTTTTCACGAACCGGCATGGCAAATATGTCGGCAACATCGGCGCCTCCGGCCAGGGCGTCCTTGGATTTGTTATAGAACGCCACAACCAACTGGAGCATCCCCACCTGCTTGTTTAACGAGGTGTAGGTGTCCACGTCGTCGAAGCCGTTCTGTTGCAGGTAATCCTCACGGATGGAGCGGGCGGCCTCCAGCGTCAGCCGGTCGGGCGCGCTGAGGGAGTCATAGCCAACCAGCTGCACGATCTCCTCCAGCTCCGCCTCCTCCTGGAGGATGAGCATGGTCTGGGTGTGGAGGCTGCCCCAGGTATCCAGCACCTGGGCGTCCATGTACTCCTTGATCTGATCCAAGTACAGGGAATAGGAGGACAGCCAGTTGATGGCGGGGAAGTGGCGCTTGTAGGCTAGGGCGGAATCCAGCTCCCAATACACCTTTACGATGCGCAGGGTGGACTGAACCACCGGGTCGGACATATCGCCGCCTGCGGGGGAAACCGCGCCGATGGCGGTGATGGAACCCTCGGTATTGCCGCTGCCCAAGGTAAGTACCTTTCCGGCCCGCTCATAGAACTGGGCCAGGCGGCTGGTGAGGTAAGCGGGATAGCCCTCCTCGCCGGGCATCTCCTCCAGGCGGCCGGACATCTCGCGGAGGGCCTCGGCCCAACGGGAGGTGGAGTCGGCCATGATGGCCACATTATACCCCATGTCGCGGAAATACTCCGCGATGGTGATTCCCGTATAAATACAGGCTTCACGGGCCGCCACAGGCATGTCGGAGGTGTTGGCGATGAGCACGGTGCGCTCCATGATGGAATTGCCCGTCTTGGGATCCTTCAGCTCGGGGAACTCCATGAGCACGTCGGTCATTTCATTGCCGCGCTCGCCGCAGCCAATGTAAACAACGATATCCACATCCGCCCATTTGGCCAGCTGATGCTGCACCACCGTTTTGCCGCTGCCGAAGGGGCCGGGAACAGCCGCCGTACCGCCCCGGGACAGGGGGAACAGGGTGTCGATGACCCGTTGGCCGGTAACCATGGGGGTGTTGGGGGACAGCTTGGTTTTAAAGGGGCGCTGGCGGCGCACCGGCCACCGCTGGAGCATGACCACGTCCACAATCTCGCCGCCCGGCTTCTTCACCTGGGCCACAGGCTCATCAAGGGTAAAGGAGCCGGGGGTGATGGAAACCAGCTCGCCCTCCACGCCGAAGGGAACCATGATGCGGTGGGTGACAATTTTGGTTTCCTTAACCGTGCCGATAATATCACCGGCGGTCACCTGTGTCCCCGCCTGGAGGGTGGGGACGAAATCCCATTTTCTATCATGATCCAAAGAGGTAAAGGCGATGCCCTTTTTGATGTTGCTGCCCATAGCCTCCCGCATTCTCTCCAACGGGCGCTGAATGCCGTCGAAGATCATGGTGAGGATGCCAGGCCCCAGCTCCACCGACAGGGGGAGATTCTGGGAGACGACCTCGGCCCCGGGGCCAAGGCCGGAGGTTTCTTCATAAACCTGGATGGAGGCGCGGTCGCCGCGCATCTCAATAATTTCGCCAATCAGGCGATCCTTACCCACATGCACCAGGTCGAACATGTTGGAGTCGCGCATGCCGCTTGCGACCACCAAAGGACCCGCCACTTTGAGTATTTTTCCTTGGCTCAATAAATTCACCTACTTCTTCCTATAAATTTGAACCAAATCTAATTGCCGCCAAACAGAATATCCGCACCCACAGCGCGTTCCACATTGCGGCGCACGCCGTCCATGCCGATGCCCAGGGTTCCCTCCCTGCCGGGAATGGGGATAATGGCGGGGATTCTTTTTTGCTTGTACTTATCCAAAAGCTGGGGCGTTTTGGCCAGGGCCTGCTCGGTGATAAAGACCACGCCGTATTGCTCCTTTACCAGCCGGGCGACGGTGGCCTCGATCTCCTCGGCGGTATTTTGTTCAAACACCTCGAAGCCGATGGAGCGAAAGCCCATAACGCTGGCCTTTTCGCCGATGACCGCAATCTTACTACGCATAGGACTCCCTCAACCTTTCCTTGATTTGCTCCGGATTCACCCCGGCCAGCCGGGAGGCCAGTACAATCCGCGCCGCCTTGATTTCATTTTCCTTGGCGACGAGATACACCACCAGGGGCTCGATGCCAAAGGGTACCAGCCGGGCGTCGTCCAGCAGCCGCACCATGTAGTTGTCGCACAGCTTCTCAAACAGGGTGAGGGAGCCTCCGGCGCGCAGCGAACCCATTGCCGGCTCCAGAACCTGACCATAGCTGGAGGACTCAATAAAGGCAATGATGGAATCCATCCCCTTTTGATAAGCCTCTATGCAGCCGCCTTTGCTCAGGGAGCCGCCGGGGGCAACCACCCGCCGGAAAAATTCAGGCGTGCCGTCCATCCGGCAGATTCTCACCATGCAGCGGATGTTGGAGATATCAATCCTGCTTCTGACCAGCTTTTGAATAAAGCTGCTGTTATACATGGCCGCCGTCTCGGACATGGCGGCCAGCACCGCCTTGTCCAGCAGGACATCCACCACCTGGGGATCGCCGGTTTTGGCAAGGCTGTCCAGCGCCTCCACAGCGGCCTCCGCCAGCCGGGGATGCAGCTTATCCAGCTGCTTCTGGCGGAACAGCTCCCTTATGACGGCCACGGGGATGGTGCCCAGCTCGGTCATCATGGGGGTGGGGTCACGATCCAGCGCCTGCGCCTTTATCAGGCTCTTGAGGTTCAGGCCGTCGTGCTCATAGCGAAAGATATTGAACACATCGGTGCCGCCGGATAATTCGCCCAGCAGCCGGTAGGTGTCCTGTAAATTCGCCTTCAGTGCCTGCTCGTAATCCTGCACGCCGAATCCTGCGCCGATGCCCGCGTCGTTGACGATTTTGTATGTCTCGTCAATGGTGTGGGCGTCCGCCATCTGGTTTAACTGGCGGGAGGTGAGCAAATATTTCTCCATGGATTTCACCCGGGAGGAAGCATGGAGAAAATCGGTATCCTTGAATTTGACCAATCAATCCACCTCCGCCCTTATTTAAAGAGGATAGAGGATACATCCCCTTCCAGTTCATCCCGAACCGCGCCCAGCAGCACCTCGAAGGTACAGTTTTTCTCGATATCGCCCTCTTTTATAATGAAACCGCCGACAAAGCCGCCCACGGTGGGGGAGAGGGTAACGCTGTGCTTGACGGGGTGGGCGGATATCAGCTTCTTAAGCTGCTCCAGGACGCTGCCGGAAAATGTTTCCTTTATCTGCTGGCGCTTATAGACGGCATTCACCGTCTCCACCACCAGGGGGCCTACCAGCGCCTGATCCGCCGCCGAGAAAATAAGCTCGGCGTCCCCGGTTTGGTGCTGAACCGCCAGCCGTACCATCAGCAGGGCCCGATCCTCCTGGGGCATCTGGGTGAGGGCCTGGAGCGCCATGTCAAAGGAACGGCCCACCGCTGTTTGCCGGGTGGACAGGATGCGCTTGCGGTGATCCATATCCGCCTGGGACTTGGCGCGCTCCAGGATGGCGGCGGCCCTGGCCTCGGCGGCGGAGATAACCTCCCTGCCCTGGACGGCGGCGGTGTCGGCAAACTCCTGCCGGATGGCGTCGGATTCCGCTTTCCCCTCCGCTATTTGCGCTTCTGACCAGGCTTTGGCTTCATTTATAATTTTGTCGGTAATATTAGAAACGCCGTTCACTCTCATTCACATCCCAACTAAACCGGAATTTGGATATTAAAGACCATCAGCATGGAGATGAGGAATGCAAGAATTGCATAGGTCTCAACCATTGCGGCCTGAACCATGCCCTTGGAGGTCTGGTCGGGGCGTTTTGCCACGATGTTCATACCGGCGGCGGACACTCTGCCCTGGGCGACGCCGGAAACGAGGCCCACAACGCCTACAGGCAGGCAGGCTGCCAAGATGGACACGCCGGTCTCCAGGGGGATGTTAACGGGGGAACCCATCATGCCGAAGTTCAGCATAACGATAAAGCCGATGAGAAAGCCGTAGATGCCCTGGGTGCCGGGAAGCGCCTGCAAAATAAGGGTCTGGCCGAATTTATCAGGATCCTCGACAACCACGCCGGAGGCAGCCTCACCGGCGATGCCCACGCCCTTTGCGGAGCCCATGCCCGACAGCAGAACCGCCAGCGCGGCCCCCAGATATGCATAAAATGTACCGCTAAATCCAAACAAAGTATCCATTATTGATTTTCCTCCTTGTCTAATACCCGAACATATTTTGTATTTGCGGCCAGGGGCACAAAGGGCTTGCCGCCTGCCTCATAAAACTTGCCGAAAAACTCCACATACTGGAGCCTGGACGTGTGGACGTAGGAGCCCAGGGCGTTGATGGCAAAATTGAGCATGTGCCCAAAGACAAACACCACAATGAGTACAATTGCCCCTAAAAACCCGCTGCCGGTGAGGGAGCCCATGATGTTCACCACCGAGGCGATAACGCCGGTGGCAAGGCCCAGCGCCAGGATACGGGAATAGCTAAGCACGTCGGAGAAGTACCCGGTGATGTCGTAGAGGCTCATAACGCCGTTAATCAGCTTCATAAAGGGGTTTTTCGCGTCCCGCCCCTGGGTGAGCACCAATCCCGCCGCGCCGGCAATGGCAAGAACCTTGCCGATTTGGGAGATCATGCCGCCGCCGAGAAGCATGGGCAGCCCTATCAAAACCATATACCAGAAGCCCACATCAAAAAGCGCCTGCCAGGGATGTCCCCGCTTGACCATGAGATACGCCTTGATGCCCATTCCCACAAAGAGATGGATTGCGCCGAAGATAAAGGACATAATCATGACGGTCATAGGCTGGGTCAGGGGATCCAGAAGCTTGGGGATAACCACATCCCTGTTAAAGAAGGTGGCGGCGACAACGGTGACGATATCACCGAACCAGCTGCCGAAAACCGCGCCCCAGATAACGGTGGAGATACCGCCCATCACCAGCACCTTAATCAGCTTTCCGCCGCCGGGGGCAAAATCCTTTTTGGATAGCAGCAGCAGCCCGCCGATTATCAGCAGAAGCCCATACCCCGCATCGGACAGCATCATGCCGAAGAATAAAAAGAAAAAGGGGCCGATGAACCCGTTGGGGTCAAAGCCGTGGTAGGCGGGAAGGGAATACATCTGGGTAATGGTTTCGTAGGGGGTAATCAGCTTGCTGTTTTTCAGCAGAATGGGCGCTTCCTCCTCCTCGCCGCACTCCTGGAACTCGTAGTAACAGCCATACCGGTCAAGGATGGCCGTCACTTCGCCCTTGGTGGACTCGGGAACCCATCCGGTGAAGCAGAAGGCTTCCCGGGTGCTGAGAAAGTCACCGGTGGCCTTGCCCTGCTGGATGCCCACTCCCAGAGCGTCGTAAGCGTATTTCAGGGGGTAAAGATCCGCTCCCAGAAGCCGCAGGTTCTGCTCGGACTCCAAAATGGCGGCGTCCTGCAGGCTGATGCGTTTATCGCAGGCCGCTATGTTTTCCCCCGGTGTGCCGGTGATTCCGGGAAACGCCGCCTTTGCCGCCCCAAACTCCTTTAGAATTTCCCAAAGGGCGTCCTCCTCGGGCTTATAGCAAAATGCCACAATGTACAGCTGCTCCCTGTCCTCTCCGGAGCGCTCCAGATGGGAATTGGGAGCGGTTTCGGCCCTGCGCTTTTCCAGCTCCGGCATATCCGTTTTCGCGGGAAGCAGGTAGTGGACAATCACAGTGGATTTGGTTTCTCCAAGCTCAAGGGGGATATCGGCCCCCACCCAAGGCTCCAGAGAAGCCCTTAGAAACTGATCCTTGTTCTTTGCTCCGCGGCAATCGGATATTTTGATGAGCTCCGCCTCTATCCTGCCGCACAAAGCCTCCGCCTTGCCTATCAGCTCGCTGTCCTCCAGACCGTCGTAGGATACCCGGGGAAACTTGGCGAACATGCCGGTCTTGCCGGTATAAGGGGAAATTCCGGATAAGGCCGCGGCATACCGGCCCCGCTGCTGTTCCCTTGCGTATACGTCGGTATCGCACCGCCGGGTCAGCGCTCCCAGCTCCTCGTAGCAATCCAGGGTTTCCGGCGGTTTCAGCTGCACGCACTGCTTTCGCATCAGCGCGCTGACAACCGCGTCCTTATCGCCCAACAGGCCGAAGGCGGAGAGCTTCTCCATCTTCAGAATCATAGGCTTGCCACAATCCTTTCCACAATAAACGCCGACGCCTTGGGCAGCTTCTTTTCCGCATCAGCGCTTAGTTGCTCACACTCTCCGGCGGATTTTGCCGCGGATTCCTCCAGGAATGCCCGGGCCTGGTTCTCTGCTTCCCGGACGATTTGGGCGGCTTTGGCGGCGGCCTTTTGGGCCTCGTCCTCCAAATGCTGCTTGCCCGCGGCAGTACCTTCGTCCTTTAAACTTCGCACCTGTAACCGGGCCGCCCTGCGAATCTCATCGGACTGTTCCTCCGCCGATGTGATTTGCGTGATGATTTCAACCATAACGCTCCTCCCTCCTGTAAATTATTTAAAATTGAGATTATCTATATACAAAGCACTGCGCAGTGTGCGTAATGCGCAGTGCTCCGGAGCAATATGAAAATATCAACGGTTTCTCTTCTTTATAAAAGCATAAAAGTTCTGTACGCATTTCAGTACATATTCCTGTTCCTCCTCCTCCAGCGAGGAGAGGAGATGGAGCATTCTGGTGGAAACGCTGCTGTCTCCGGGGGCCAGCTCCCCTAAGATACCATTGGGGCTTACCCTAAGCGCGCGGATAATATCCAGCAGGGTATCCACGCTGGGCATTGCCTCGCCCCGCTCAATCTGGCCGACCAATCCAATAGATTTGCCAATGCGCTCCGCCAGTTTTTCCTGGGTCAGCTTTTGTGCGACACGGACGGATTTAATTTTCGCCCCCAGCTCCTGGGCGACGGTGTTTTGCATATCCCTACCTCCACCTTACTATAGTTATGCTATCATTTCCGGCGAAGACATTGAATACACTCTTATTGTTATTCGCGGAAAAAATGAAATAAATACTATCATTTCACGCTCTTTTTGCAATTTTGGTTACATTATCTTGTAAAAATTATATAAGTCCGGGGTATAAAGCAACCGGCGCGCGCCAAGGAAGGCACCGCCGGTTGGGTATTGCACGTCAGCTGCCCACTCTGCGGATTGTAAGCAAAACCGTACTTTATGCAGGATGAAAAACGGGTCACTTCACCGGGTCGTCCCCAATGCTGACATCCAAATGGGGTGTGGCCGCCGGGGGAGTCTGGGGAGGGGCGGCATCCGCTTCTTCATGGTTTTGGTCTTCGGTGTCCGTCGGGGCGGGCTGTGCGGCACCGTCCGCAGGGGTATCACCCGCCGGGGAGATCTCATTTCCACTGGCGTCCACCGCGCCCTCCATCAGCTTGGCGAAGAAGTCGGCTTCAATCTTTTCGTTCTCCATGAGGCACTTGGCCACCAGATGAAGCTGATCCATATGCAGGGAGAGGATATCGGTGGATTTCATATAGGCGCTGTCCATGATATTGCGAACCTCGGTGTCGATTTCCGCCGCGATGTTCTCGGAGAAATCGCGGGAATGCATGTAATCCCGGCCCAGGAATACCTCGCCCTGATCCTGCCCGTAAACCATGGGGCCCATCCGCTCGGAAAATCCGTAACGCGTTACCATTTTGCGGGCGGTTTTCGTGGCCCGCTCAAGATCGTTGGAGGCGCCGGTGGAAACGTCGTCCAGCACCAGTTGCTCGGCCACCCGGCCGCCCATCAGCACGACGAGGTTCTCGTACATATTTGTCTTGGTTACATAGTTCCGATCCTCACTGGGAAGGGACATGGTGTAACCGCCCGCCATACCCCGGGGAATAATGGATACCTGGTGCACCGGATCCTGGGAGGGGCAGTAGTAGGTGCAGACGGCGTGCCCGGCCTCGTGGTAGGCGGTGAGCCTTTTATCCTTCTCGGTGACCACATGGGAGCGCTTTTCGGGGCCGGCCACCACCTTGATGGTAGCCTCCTGTATCTCGGTCATAGTGATGGCCTTTAAGTTTTTCCTGGCGGCCAGCAGGGCAGATTCGTTCATAAGGTTTTCCAGGTCGGCGCCGGTAAAACCGGCGGTGGTCTTGGCAATGGTGTTCAGCACCACATCGGGGCCGATGGGCTTGTTCTTGGAGTGAACCTTCAGTATCTCCTCCCGCCCGCGGATGTCGGGATAGCCTACTACGATCTGGCGGTCGAAGCGGCCGGGACGGAGCAGCGCGGGATCCAGTATATCCCGCCGGTTGGTGGCGGCGATGATAATAACGCCGGTATTGGCGGAAAAACCGTCCATCTCCACCAGCAGCTGGTTGAGGGTTTGCTCCCTTTCATCGTGTCCGCCCCCCAGGCCCGCGCCCCGCTGGCGGCCTACGGCGTCAATTTCGTCGATGAAGATGACGCTGGGGGCGTTCTTCTTGGCCTGGTCAAACAGGTCGCGGACGCGGCTCGCGCCCACGCCTACAAACATTTCCACAAAGTCGGAGCCGGAGATGGAGAAAAACTGTACCGCAGCCTCCCCGGCCACCGCCCTGGCCAGCAGGGTTTTACCGGTTCCGGGAGGCCCCATCAGAAGCACACCCTTAGGAATGCGCGCCCCCAGGGTGTTGAACTTGCCGGGGTTTTTGAGGAACTCCACAACCTCCACCAGTTCTTCCTTTTCCTCGTTGGCGCCGGCCACATCCTCAAAGGTGACCTTCCGGCCGTCGGCGGCGGTTTTGGCTTTGGCCCGGCCGAACCCGGCCACATTGCCACCGCCCCTGGACTGGCGCATGATGACGACCCAGCCCACCACCATCAGGCCGATGAGGAGCAGGGTGGGCAGCACCGATACCCACCAGGGCATTTCCTGCGCCCGGATCAGGTTGCCCTTAATCATGGCGTCGGGGTGTTCCTTATTGTAGTCCATTACATAATCGCGGGTGTCCTCGATAAAGAGGAGCACATGAGGTACCTTATAAATGATCTTGTCCGTGAGGCCCTCCATTTTGGATATGACGAGCTCACCGGTGCCCATGTCCAGCGAATACTCCTGAACCTTGTTTTGTTGGAAATAGGATATGATTTCGGTGTACTCATGTGTCTGGGGCTCACTGTCCATGTTGCTGAAGGCATAAGTCGCAACCAGCATCAGGGCCAGCAGCATCGCCAGATAGATACCTATTCCCCTTGAACGCTTCGGCAAATCTGATTCACTCCCTGTCAGTAAATAGGAAAGGGGATAACCACGCCTTCCTTCTTTTGGTATTTCTGTCCGTCTATTTTATTTCGTATAAATTTCAGGCTTTAAAACGCCCACATAGGGGAGATTGCGGTATTGTTCGTTATAATCGAGCCCATATCCCACCACAAAATCATCCGGCACCTGGAAGCCGCAGTAGTCGGGGAAGATATCCACCTGGCGGCGCTCCGGCTTATCCAGCAGCGTCACGATCCGGATACTGCTGCAATTGCGTTTCAGCAGGATTTCCCTTAAATAGCCCAATGTCATGCCGGAGTCCAGGATATCCTCCACCACCAGCACATCCAGGCCCTGAATCGGGTTATCCAAATCCTTGAGTATTTTAACCACTCCGGAGGTTTTTACACCGTTTCCATAGCTGGAAACAGACATAAAATCCACCTGCACCGGAATGGAGATGGCCCGCATTAAATCGGCCATGAATACGATGGAGCCCTTGAGCACGCTAACCAGCAGCAGGGGCTTGCCTTTGTAATCCGCGCTGATCCGCTCGCCCAGCTCCCGTACCTTTTGGGAAAGCTGTTCCTCGCTTATTAAAACATGGGATAAATCCTTCCGCATACTCTGTTACTCCTCCACAACCTCAATTGTTAATACACGCGGGGTATCCGATCCGGCGGCTACAGACTCGTCCGGGCCGAATATTTCGCTCCAGAGCACGCGTCCCATCCCCTCCAGCAGCAGCCATTGCCTGCGGCGCTCGGGGGAAATCCCGGTTTCGCTCCATAAATTTTTATGCGTCTTGGTACATCCCCGTCCCGCCGGCCTGATTTTATCGGCCGGCCTGGCATGGCGGATAAAAATATGCCCTTCTATCTTATCACAATCCAAACCTTTTTTTAAGTGGTTTTCACAATTATTTATAGTTTCTTTATATTTTATAGCATCTATAACCCGAAGAACGACTTTCTTCCCGGAAAGAGCCGGAGTTTCACTGGTTTCGCCTAACAATGGAAGGGATAACTGTATACTTTGCCCGGAGGGCGGCGGGAGGCGGTGGGCCTTGGGCCCCACCGGGCCCAGGGCAAAATCCTCCGGGGTGACCCGCAACTCCAGGCGCTTTGTCAGGCGGACGCCTCCCCGGCCCCTCTCCACCGCCCGGGCCATCAGCTCCAGGCGGGGGTGGTCGTAGCCCAGGCCCGCTTCCCCCAGCAGATTTCGGAGCACCCGGAAGCGGAGGGGCGGAGGCAGGGAGAGAAACGCCCGGCGGTTCAGGCGGTTCCCCGCCGAGGCCAGGGTTTTCCCGGCCCGGTTGGCCTGGGCGTCCAGCCAGTCGGCGTCCTGCCGGAGGAGCTCGCCCATCTGGCCGAGGCTTTCCTCCAGCCGGGAATTTTCCTCCAGCAGCAGGGGCATGACCCGGTGGCGCAGCCGGTTGCGGGTGTAGTCGTCGGTATGGTTGGTGCTGTCGGTGACATAGCGCAGCCGGTGCAGGGCGCAGTAATCCTCCACCTCCCGGCGGGTGCAGCCCAGCAGAGGGCGGATGATGTTCCCCCGCACCGGCGGGATGCCGCACAGCCCCCGGAGCCCGGTGCCCCGGATAAGGTTTAGCAGAATTGTCTCCCCGTTGTCGGTGAGGGTGTGGGCGGTGGCGATCTTTCCATCCTTCCCGTGATGCTGAAAAAAGGCGTACCTAGCCCCGCGGGCGCAGGTTTCCACCGATAGTCCCCGGGCTTTGGCTGCTCTGGCGATATCCACCGAGCCGACCCGGAGGGGAATATTCATTTCGGCACAGAGCCTGCGGACAAACAGCTCGTCCCGGCGGCTCTCTGCGCCCCGCAGGTTGTGGTTCAAATGGAGCGCCCGGAGGGAGAAGCCCAGGGAATCCCGCAGTCCTGCCAGCACATGAAGGAGGGAAACCGAATCCGCGCCGCCGGAAAGGGCCGCCCACACCACATCCCCGGGGTCAATCATCCCATGCTGCCGGATGCAGGCCATAACCTTACGGTTCACTGCGGAACATCTCCAGTCCGGTGAACCGGGTGTGCTCGCCGTCCCAGCCCAGCTCCACCGTGGAAATTTCGCCGTGCCGGTTTTTAGCGATGATGCAGTGGGCAATGTTATGGGCCTCACTGTCCCGGTCATAATAGGAGGGGCGGTGGAGAAAGAGCACCAGGTCGGCGTCCTGCTCAATGGAGCCGGATTCCCGGAGGTCGGAGAGGATGGGGGTGTGATCCTGCCGTTTTTCCACCTCGCGGCTGAGCTGGGACAAGACCACCACCGGAACGTTCAGCTCCTTGGCCATTACCTTGAGGGAACGGGTGATCTCGCTCACCACCTGAACCCGGTTTTCGTTCCGGCCCCCGCCGGACATAAGCTGGAGATAGTCGATGATGACCACGCCCAGGTTTTTCTCCCTCCGGAGCCTAGCCTTCATCTCGTTCACCGTAATACCGGCGGAATCGTCCACATAGATGGGAGCCTTGGCCAGCTCGTTGGCCGACCGGGCCAGCCGCACCCAGCCATCGCCGTCCACCTCGCCGGTGCGCATTTTTTTATTCTGCACCCGGGCATCGCTGGACATAATGCGCTCCACCACCTGCTCCTTGCTCATTTCAAGGGAGAATATGGCTACCTTTTTACGGGCCTTGGTGGCTACGTTGGTGGCGATATTCAGGGCAAAGGAGGTCTTGCCCATGGCGGGACGGGCCGCCACCAAAATGAGGTCGGACTTGTTCAGCCCCGTCATCACCTGATCCAGCGCGGAAAACCCGGTGGGAATCCCCAGCAGGTCTTTTTTGTCGTCGCCGCTTAAGCGTTGCAGCCGGTCGTACACCTCCAGGATAATGCTGTCGATCCTTATCAGCCGCGAGCTGTCCCGGCCCGAGCGGATTTCAAAAATCTTCTGCTCGGCGCTGTCCATCAAAAGCTGGGCGTCCTCCTGCGCCCCCTGGGAGTTTTCGATAATCTCCCGGGCCGCCAGCATCAGGGAGCGGATGAGGTATTTTTCCTGCACAATTTTGGCATAGGCGGCCACATTGCCGGTGGAGGGAACGATCTGGAGGAGCTGGGCCAGATACACCTTGGCGGCGCCTTCATCCGCAAAGATATCCTCCCGGCGCACATGATCCAGCACCGTCACATAGTCGATGGGCTGGGCGGTGGTAAAGAGGCGCACCATGATCTCGAAAATCCCGGCGTGCTCCTGGCGGTAGAAGCTTTCGGGGCGCAGCTCGTCCAACACCACCGCGAGGCAGGAGGAATCAACCAAAACAGCCCCGAGAACCGATTGCTCGGCCTCGAGGTTGTAGGGCAGGTTCTGCATGTCCGGGGACATGTAGATGGAATTGTAATTGTTGTCCGGCGTTGCCAACTTGTAAACGCTCCCTTGCTATAAATCGCGGCGGATTTTCTTTGGGTTATCGGGGCGGTGTTATCTGCACATTTGGAAATTATTGCAAATTAGAATCATGATAATCTCATCTATTTATTGTGTACCATATCTTGGATTGATATTTGCAAAATAGGTAGAGATTATATAGTCGTACACCTTGGTATCGGACACAACATAAAAAGTTCTGTCCTCGGTGAGGGGTTCATCGCTCGTTCCATAGTTAAAGCGACATATTACCGTACCATCCTGAAGCTTAAATAAATAGTATGAGCGAAACTCTCTGCTGCTTATTACCGTATCTATTAGAATACCTTCTCCACCCACAAGGCATGGGTCTTTGAAGGGATCCTTATAAGAAATATCGCTTGCAATTACTGTCTTAAGCCGTTCCTTATCATCTCCCGGCTCTAAATCGGTTCTACCCTCTTCTCCTTGAATTACCATATCTTTCTCGACATAATCAAAGTAAACGAAAGAAATGCTCATTTCGTCTTTGGGAATAGGTTTTACTTTATTATTGTCATTGTAATATGTATCAGTCAAATCTTTGATCAATGTTTCATCTTTTAAGTAATAGTAATCACGGCTGGAGAAATTACCACAATACATAACATCTTCACCATTTAATGCTGATGTAAATAAGAACTCCTTCACAGTATTACCATCTTCAATGGAAATACCAACTGCTCCACCCGTAGTTGGGCTAGCAGTTTCCGTACCATCTCCCGGATAGTTCAGCGCTTTATTTATTCTGCCTATTAAAGCACTATCGCTTATAACCGCTTTATGAGAAAGCCCCATATAATCATAAGCAGTATAATAATAGGTTATTGATGCTTGATTCTCTTGCTGAGGGGGAGCTGATTGAGGGGAGGATTTTTCGGCAGACGCTGTTGATAACTCTGTTGGCGCACTCTCTGACAATTCCTGTTCAGATGATTCTACTGGCGTACTCTCCGACAGTTCCTGTTTAGATGATTCTTCAGATTGCGATTCAACGTTACTGTTGTCGAGCGAGGGTGATTGTGATATTTCTGATGCATTTTTTGTACATGAAGTAAGTATACAGACAAGAACAAGAAATGCTGCTATTTTTTTCATTTTGGTATTCTCCCATTAATCTTGAGGCATAAGTGTTTTATAAAGTGGGGTAATGTCGTCCACTTACCTTATCGCACTATATGCGCCAACAAAGCCCGGCCGCTACTGCGCTTCCCCCACCATGACAAACACCTTGGCGGAAATACCCTGATAAAGCTTGACCTCGGCGGTGTAGGTGCCGAAGGCTTTGATGTCGCTTTCCAGAGAGATCTTGCGCTTATCCACCTGAATACCCAGTTGCCCCTCCAGTGCCTCCGCAACCTCCTTGGCGGTGACGGAGCCGAAAAGCTTGCCGCTTTCCCCGGCTTTGGCGGTAATCTTAACGGTCTTCTCCTTAATAGAAGCGGCGGTTGCCCCTGCCGCGTCCTTTTCCTGCTGGATGCGGTGCTCCTGGGCCGCGGCCTTGGCCTTCATTTCGGCCAGCGCCTGGGGGGAGGCGGCTACCGCCAGCCCGCGCTTAATCAGAAAATTCTTGGCATATCCGTCGGAAACCTTTACCAGATCCCCTTTTTTACCCGTTCCTTGCACATCCTGGTTTAATATGACCTGCATGGCATTCAGCTCCTTTAAAATTGTCTTGATATATATGCCGTAAACGGCCAAATAATACGAAACCGCGCTAGTTTTTTACTACTGTTTTTGATTCCCGCTCCGCCATCTGCTGGATGCGGCTGTCCCGGGCGTCGCACACCTCGTCGATGGCTTCCATCAATCGCTTGCGGACGTTCTCGGGATTGTCCCCGGAGAACTGGGCCGCCGCCATGGTCTGGTGTCCGCCGCCGCCTAGGGATTCCATCAGCACCTGCACGTTAAACACGCCCATAGACCGGGCGGAGATATTCACACTGTCACCGATGACATAGATGATGAAGGAGGCGTCCACCCCGCTGATGGTCAGCAGCTCGTCGGCGGCCTGGGGGGCGACCACCCGGATATCGTCAAACTGGTAGTCGGACACGGCGATGGCGCAGCCGCGGTATACGTCGGCGGTAGACACCAGCGTGCTTTTTTGCTGGTAAGCGTCCATGGTGGAGGAGAACATTTTGCGCACCTCCACCGTATCGGCGCCCATGCGGCGCAAATAGGCGGCTGCCTCAAAGGTGCGCACGCCGGTGCGCATCACAAAATTTTTGGTATCCAACATAATACCCGCCATCATAGCCTCCGCCTCCACGCGGGTGATGTGGGGCCGTGCCGGGAAGTACTGCACCAATTCCGCAACCATCTCTGAGGCGGAGGAGGCGTAGGGCTCGTGGTAAAAAATCACGGCGTTGTCTATATGATCCACCAGCTTGCGGTGGTGGTCGATGACCGCCACATTTTTACACGCCCGGTAAAGGGCCTCGGACTCCAGGACATGGGGGACATGGGTGTCCACCACCACCAGCAGGGTGCCCTCGTCCACCAGCTCCATGGCAAGGGCAGGGGAGACGATGTCCCGGTCGGTGTAGCCGCCCTCCGCCAGCTTGCCCAGCAGCGGCCCCACCAGATTCTTTTCCCTGTTCAGGACAATGGCGGCCGGCTTTCCCATTTCCTTCACGGATTTCAGGATGCCCACCGCGGCCCCAAGGCTGTCCAGATCGGCAAACCGGTGGCCCATGACCAGCACATTCCAACTGGAGGCGATAAGCTCGCTGAGGGCTTCCGCGATAATGCGGGTTTTCACCTTCGTGCGCTTTTCAATAGCCTTGGAAACGCCGCCATAGAACTCATAACCGTTCTGGGTTTTGATAGCGGCCTGGTCGCCGCCCCGGCCCAGGCACATTTCCAGCGCCTGGCGGGCCATGATGTCGGCCTCATAGAGGCTGGCGGCCTCCCGGCCAATGCCGATGGACATGGTGGCGCTCATCCTGCCGCTCATATGCATGACGCGCACCCGATCCAGAATTTCAAACTTTCCGGCCAGGATGCTGTTGAAGCCCCGCTCCTCGATAATAGCCACAAACTTGTCCCGGCTGATTTTTACAACAAAGCCATAGTTAGCGGAGATATACTCCCCCACCACACGCTCGATGTCCCCCATGAGTTGGGCCCGCTCTATGTCCTTGTAGTCCTGCGTCAGCTCCTCGTAATTGTCCACGGCGAGTATTGCGATGGAGGGCTTGGCCAGATGGTATTCGGTGGCGTAGTATTTAAGCTGGGTATCCTCCATAAGATAGAGGACGGTCAGCAGCTCCTCGCCCTGGTTGTGCTGGCTGAGATAGGCGGTGTACAGCTTGCCGCCGTATTCAATGTCCGCGCGACCGGCGGCGGCGGCCGCGTTCAGGTCAAACCCGGGAAGCATATCGGAGATGCCCTCTCCCAGCATTCCCCGTCCGTCGAACACCTGAGCGGCGCAAAGCTCGTTATACCAGGTAATTTCGGAACCGGCATAAACAGTGAGAACTGGCATGGGAAAGGTGTTGTAGTCGGGGCCCATCGCCGAAGCGATTCCCTGGCCGATATCCTCCAGCATCCGGCTGGCCCGGCGTCCGGCCCGGCGCAGCAGGATCAGTACCACAATAAAGACGGCAAAGGTAGCCGCCGCGGAATGCGGCAGATACCGGCTGCCGGCAACCGCCATAACCAGTACCAATGCTGCGCAGAGGGCCATCAACAAGGCGATGACCGGCGTGAATAATGAAAACCGATTGTGCATGCTTGCTCCAATCCGCCGCGATAAGCGCGGCCAGTTTTTTAGCAAAAGCCCCTACTGGGGAAAACAGGAAATCATACTTGATTACTGTTCATTATAGCACAAGGGTTGAATCAAGCACAAGTGAAATTGCCGGGGCGCTGTTATTTTCATCCTGCTACAGCAAAGGGAAGAAATAACGGGAAAAGCAGGCTCATCCTTTTGCTGCATACACAACCGGAATGAATAAGGAGTTTTCCACATCATTATTCCGGTTGCTATAAGAGCCGGATATTTTTACCCCGATGCAAGGAAGGGACCGGAACGCATGTCCCGGCCCCAAAGGAGTTGCGCTATATTTCCTGGATAACCGGCAGGATCATGGGATTGCGCTTTGTAACCTGCCAAAGGTAGTCGCTCACGTCGTCCTTGACCTTCTGTTTGAATACGCCCCACTCCCGGGTATCGTTGTCAATGCATCTCTGGATGGATTGACGGGCAATATCCCGGGCACGGCCGATCATGTCCTCGGATTCGCGGACATAGACGAAGCCGCGGGATACGATGTCGGGCCCGGAGATGATGCGCCCGGTGGCGCGCTCAATGGCGGTGACCACCACAATCAGGCCGTCCTCCGCCAGGTGCTTGCGGTCACGCAGGACGATGCTGCCCACATCCCCCACGCCAAGGCCGTCCACCAGAACCTTTCCGGCCATAACGGTCTCACCGAACTTCATGGAATCCCCGTCCAGCTCCACCACCTTGCCGATATCCCCGATCAGCATGTTCTGGGGGGGAATACCCATGGATACGGCCAGGTCGGCGTGACGCTTCAAATGCTTGTATTCGCCGTGCATGGGCAGGAAGAACTTGGGCTTGGTGACGGCCATCATCATCTTCAGCTCGTCCTGGCAGGCGTGACCGGAGACATGGATATCATACATTTTATCGTAGATCACCTCGGCCCCCAGCTTAAGCAGCTCGTTGACCACCCGGCCCACCAGCTTTTCGTTGCCGGGGATGGGGCTGGCGGAGATGATAATAAAGTCGTTGGCGGTAACGTTCACCTTGCGGTGGTCGCCCATGGCCATCCGGGTGAGGGCGCTCATAGGCTCGCCCTGGCTTCCTGTGGTGATGATTACGGTTTTTTCAAGGGGATACCGGTTAATGGCGTCCACCTCCACCATAACGCCGGAAGGGGCCTCCAGGTAGCCGATTTCCATTGCCTTGGCCACCACGTTTTCCATGCTGCGGCCGGAGACCGCCACCTTGCGGCCATATTTGACGGCGGCGTCGATCACCTGTTGCAGGCGGTGGACGTTGGAGGCGAAGGTCGCCACCAGAATCCGCTTTTTATCCGCCTGGGCAAAGAGCTTGTCGAAGCTGAAGCCCACGGTGCGCTCGCTGGCGGTGCTGCCGGGGCGCTCGGCGTTGGTGGAATCGGAAAGGAGGGCGAGAACCCCCTTGCTGCCCAACTCTCCGAACCGGGCGAGGTCGATGGGCGTACCCCGGATGGGGGTGAAATCCACCTTGAAGTCGCCGGTTTGGATGATAACCCCGGCGGGGGTTTGGATGGCGAAGGCGCAGGCGTCGGGGATGGAGTGGTTTACATTAACAAATTCCACCGACATGCAGCCCACGCTGACAATGTCGCCGGGCTTCATTACATTCAGCTTTACCTTGCCCAAAAGGCCATGCTCCTTGAGCTTGCCCTCCACCAGGGCCAGGGTGAGCCGGGTGCCATAAAGGGGAAATTTGACATGCTTGAGAAGGAACGCCAGGCCGCCGATATGATCCTCGTGGCCGTGGGTGATGAAAATACCCTTGATCCGATCCTTGTTCTCCAGCACATAGGTAAAGTCGGGGATGACCAGATCGACGCCGGGCATTCCTTCGTCGGGGAAGGTGAGGCCGCAGTCTACGATAAAGGAGTCTCCCTGGCATTCATATACCGTCAGGTTTTTTCCCACCTCACCCAGGCCGCCCAGGGGGATGATGCGCACCACGGGTTTCTTGGGGCCTGCGGGCTTTCTGCCGCCCCGGCGGGATTGGGTCTTTTTAGCGGGAGCCTGCTGCTCCTGGGCCTCCATAGGCTGGGCCGGGGAATTGGGAGCCTGCTGCGGCCTTCCGGCAGGTCTGCGCCCGCCGCCCTTAGGCTGGGGCTTGGCGGCCTGACTCTGCTGATTCTGCGGTTGATCTTCGGTTTGGCGCGGCTGCCGCCCCTTGGGCTGAGGGCGGCTTTGGGGGGCATTGGCCTCCGTATTTTTAGCCGCGGCGTCGGTTTGCGCGGATCCCCGCCTGGGGGAGCGCTGCCCGTTTCCGGAAGGACGCCGCCTTTTTTCCCCTGTGGGCTTGTTGTCCGGGCTGTTGTTATTATTGTTTTGTTCCGGCACGTAGATACCTCCATAAATTATTGTGAATGCCGTAATGCATCCTCCGCTGTATCTGAGGGGAGATCGTGCGCAGCTTGTGCGCGGCGCTACCAGCGCAGCGGACAAGGCTTTCCGGGACACGGGCGCTATAAAAAAACGCGCAAAATCAGCTTTCAGTGTTAAAACACAAAAAGCAACGGCGCACACAAAAGCGCCGCCGAACCACCGGTTTTCCTGGCTGATCCCGTTTTACCGCTCGGGGATCCGCGTAACCGGCAGCGGCGCGCTTCCGGGCGCAGCCCGAAGCGAACAGCAGTATTCAGTTTTCGAGGGGAAGCAGTACCTGCCGGTGCCCGGCCCATTTGACCGGCGCACAGGGAAAACCGCCCGTGGGGCGGGGGATGGCAGAGCGTTCGCACCTCTAATACGGTCACATCATCCCTAACAGTTTATACCAGTCTTGGCGGTTTGTCAAGAGGAAGCTGGAAGAAACCCGAAGGGCCTATTCCATATTCTTCCTAAGTATCTCCTCAATATCATCGCAGATACCGGCGGAGATTTCGGCGCTCACCGCCTCGGCAAAGATTTTAATTCCGGTACCTCTCTTGAGGGGGCGCACCAAAGCCGTACCTCGCTCCCCCCGGAGCAGGACGCCTTCGGCAATGCCGCCGGACTTCTCCTCCCCGGCCAGATCATGAAGCAGGGACGCCGGGTTCCGGGCCACCTCAACGGTGCGGATGGTGCGGTCAAAGACCGGCGTGCGCTCCAGAAGCGCGCCGAGCCCGCCGGCGCGCTTGGCGGCGGACAGAAACATCAGGGCCTGCATAAGGGCGTCCCGGGACCACATCTGCACCCCGGCCAGCCGCCGGGCGGCGGCGTCGGTATCGTCGGCGGGGCAGGTGAAGTAACGCAAAACCTGGCGGCCCCTGGCGGCCCCTATTTCGTCGATGACCCTGGGAGCATCAAAGGGGATGGAGATATCCTGCCCCCGCTCCAGCTCCGACAGGCAGCACCAGGTGAAGATCATGTGGTGGCGGATATACCCTAGGGCGGGGTCATAGATGCGCGCCTTATCCCCCTGGGCGGATAGCTCCAGGGTCAGGACGTCGGAGGTGTCGCAGCCCAGGCGGCCCAGAACATCTATCAAGGTATTCTTTACGGCTAAATTGCTGGACTTGACCCGGGCGCCGCAGCCGTTCAGGTTTTTGGGGACGCAGCGAACCAGCTGGGATTTATAAAGGGTGGACATGCCGGTCATCTCCGCCACGTCGCCCATGTCCTCCCCGGAGCAGCGGACAAATTCGCCCCGAGCCAGGATGGTTTCAATGTTCCGCTCCATTTCCCGGGTGGCGGGCAGCCCCCCCACGCCGAACAGCTTGACGGAGGCGTGGTTGTCGGCCCGGATATATACCCCGATGGTCAGGGCGCAGAAGTTCATGGAAAACTCGAACTGGGTCTGAAAATTTTCACCGAAATCAATGATGTGCGCCCCTGTGGAGCGAATGCCCGCGCAGAGGGCGGCCTTGAGCACGCCGCCCCCCTTGTGGCCGCTGCACCCCACCGCCACCCGGACATTGGGATTTAAGCTGCCCACAGCCGCGCCCACCCGGGCCATGAATTCAGGGGTCAGCTCCACCCCGATTTCACCGGTAATGCCGTCGTCGTCGAAAAAGGCCCTGGACTGGACGGCGGTTTTCACATGGGTTCCGGCTACGGTCATGGAGGGGATTTGCTTATTGTTCCAGATTTTAATTCCCGGGTTGACCGTGGCCCCCTCGCCCAGGAAGGCGCCGGCTCCCAGGGTGGCTCCCTCAAAGAGCATTGCGCCCTGTCCCACCGAGGCGGTGGCGCAGACCAGCGCGCCGGTGAGCCGGGCCCGGCGGCCGATATGGCAGTCCTGGAGAAGGATGCTGGCGGTGATCCGGGCGCTGGGGCCAATGTAGCAGCCGTCGTCGATGACGCTGCCGCTCTGGAGCTGGGCGCTGTCCTCCACCCTCACGTGGCGGCCCAGGTAGATGGGAGGCGTGATCCGCAGGGCGGCGGAGGGGCGTTCCCCGGCGAAAATATTGCCGTCGGCGTCCCGGTGGCCGTGGATTTCGCAGCGGATCCGGCCGTGGAGCATATCCTGCTGACAGCGGATATAGCTGTCCAGATCCCCGATATCGCACCAATAGCCCTCGCCCTCCCAGCATCGGAGGTTCATTCCCCTGGACAGCATAAGGGGAAACAAATCCTTGGCAAAATCAAACACCTGATCCCGGGGAATCAGCTCCAGAGCCCTTCGGGACAGAAGATAGACGCCGGTGTTGGCCATGTCGCTCACCGCTTGGGAAAAGGCGGGCTTTTCGATAAATCCCGAGATCACCCCCTGATCGTCGCAGGCGATGAGGCCGTACTCCCGGGGATCGTCCACCCGTTTGCCCAAAATGGTCGCGTCCGCCCCCTGGCGGCGGTGCCAGGCGATGAAGGCGGACAGGTCAAAATCGCACATGGCGTCGCCGCTGATAACCAGCACCTCATCGTCCTCGCCGGTGCAGGCGTTTTTCACCCCTCCGGCTGTGCCCAGGGGTTCGATCTCCTCCACAAAATCCAGCGGGATTCCGCCAAAGGAGCCGTCGGGGAAGTGATCCACAATGCGGTGGGGAAGATATCGCAGCGTCAGGGCGGCGGAGGTGACGCCGTGCTCCGCCAGCAGCTCCAAAATGTATTCTAAAATCGGCCGTCCGCAGAGCCGGGCCATGGGCTTGGGCAGGTCGCAGGTCAGGGGGCGGAGCCTGCTGCCCTCGCCGCCTGCCATAATCACCGCTTTCATTACAATACTCATCCTTTCCGAAAAAAATCGTTAAGAATAGTATTGGTAACATTTGCAGGGTTTAGTACACAATTCCAAGAAGATTGTGAATTGCCGCCGCAAAAAATGCGAAAACTATTGCCAAATGCCCTCAATTACGATATACTGACTGGTGTGTAACATAAGTGACGTAAACGGAGGGCGGCTATTGAAGAAGGTATATCTGTACACCGACGGGGCCTGTTCCGGAAACCCGGGGCCGGGGGGCTGGGGCGCGGTGCTCAAGTACGGCAACCAGGAAAAGGAGCTGAGCGGCGGAGAGCCGGAAACCACCAACAACCGGATGGAGCTTACGGCGGTCATCGAGGGGCTTTCCGCCCTTAAGGAGCCCTGTGAGGTGGAGTTGTGCTCCGACAGCACCTATGTGATTGATTCCATTCAAAAAAAATGGGTGTACAACTGGCAGCGGAAGGGGTGGCGCAAGTCGGACAATTCCCCGGCGCTGAATGTGGATTTGTGGCAGCGGCTGCTGCCTCTTTTGGAAACCCACAAGGTTTCCTTTGTATGGGTGCGCGGGCATACCGGACACCCGGAAAATGAGCGGTGCGACCAGCTGGCGGTGGCATATTACACCCGGCTGCGCGGAAAGTAGCGGAAGGGCGCTCCGGACAAGGAAAAGGTGAAAAATTTTGAGTATACAATATATCTATGCGGATAACGCCGCAACCACCCGGATCGCGCCGGAGGTTCTGGAGGCCATGCTTCCCTGGCTGGAGGAGGGTTATGGCAATCCGTCCAGCATCTACCGCAAGGGACGGGAGGCCAATGTGGCCGTGCTGGGAGCCCGGGAGCAGGTGGCCAAGGGGATCGGCGCGGGCCTGGGGGAGATTTACTTCACCGGCAGCGGCAGCGAGGCGGACAACTGGGCCATCAAGGGCGCGGCCCGCGCCCTGGCCCCCAAGGGGAAGAAGCATATCGTCACCACCGCCTTTGAGCATCACGCCGTCCTCCACACGGTGGAGGCGCTGGAGAAGGAGGGCTTCTCCGTAACCTACCTGCCGGTGAACGAAAACGGCATTGTCCGGGTAACCGACGTGGCGGAGGCTATCCGGGAGGACACGGCGCTGGTGAGCGTCATGTACGCCAACAACGAAATCGGCGCCATCCAGCCCATCGGGGAGATCGGCGCGCTTTGCCGGGAGAGGGGAGTGCTGTTCCACACCGACGCCGTGCAGGCCATCGGCAATGTGGAGATCGACGTGAAGGCCCAGAGTATTGATATGCTGTCCCTGGCGGGACATAAAATACACGCCCAAAAGGGCGTCGGCGCGCTTTACATCCGCAAGGGGATTAAGATTACCAACCTGATAGACGGAGGCTCCCAGGAGGCGGGCCACCGGGCGGGCACCGAGAATGTCCCCGGAATTGTGGGGCTGGGCAAGGCCTTGG
>Ga0153947_1000080_pt1 | contig 40281 bp, 40 predicted proteins | sample TSNJ031MetaG_FD_104697 | JGI IMG/M metagenome (GOLD analysis project Ga0153947, IMG submission 104697) | Attine ant fungus gardens microbial communities from New Jersey, USA - TSNJ031 MetaG | ecosystem: Host-associated > Fungi > Mycelium > Unclassified | place: USA: New Jersey, Wharton State... | reverse complement strand
TCTACGCTTAAGCGACGCTGTTACCAGTTCCGCTCCAAGATCTGGGTAATGGCTGTTTGCTAGACTTTACCATGCCGGAGTCCCACCGGCTATATATCAAGCGCCGAACAGGCGCTCTAAGCGGGAAACTCAATGATATTCGCTTTGAGGAATTGTCCTCTGATTACGAAGTGGAACAGGCCGACTTGGAAAGCAAGCTGGGACAATGGCAAGTGGAGTTAGACGAACAGGAATAGCACACCGAAGATGTGGAGCGGTTTATCCGCAAGTGCAAACAATACACGGACTTAACGGAACTCACGCCCACCATCTTGAATGATTTAGTGTGCAAGGTCTTTGTAGAAGCGCCGGATAAATCGGACGGAAAACGCAGGCAGAATATTCACATCAGCTATGACCTGTTGGGTATTTTACCGGAACTGAATGCTCCGATAAATGAAAAATGGCGTAGCTTTTACGCTACGCTATACTTCCAAGCAAATACTGTTTTATGACGGACTACCTTTAAGCGCCCTTTCCCATAGGGGTTTCGCCGTCGCGGAACATCTCGCCGTCCACAATCCGCACGATGCGGCGGGCATGGGAGGCCACCTCCAGATCGTGGGTAATCATCAGGATCGTATGGCCTTTGGCGTGGAGCTCCCCAAACAACCCCAGCACATCCCGGCCGGTGCCGGAGTCCAGCGCGCCGGTAGGCTCATCCGCCAGCAGCAGGCTGGGCTTTCCCACCAGAGCCCGGGCAATGGCCACCCTCTGCTGCTGCCCGCCGGACAGTTCATTGGGCTTGTGGTGCAGCCGATCCTGCATCCCCAGCATGGCAATGGTATCCATCGAGGCAGCCATTGCCTTTTTCCGGGACATCCCCCGGATAACCAGCGGCATAATGATGTTTTGCAGCACACTGTATTGGGGGATGAGATGGTATTTTTGAAAAATAAACCCGATCTTCTGGTTGCGCATGACCGTGAGCTGCCGGTCGGACATCTTGTGCACCGGGTTCCCGGCCAGATGGTACTCGCCGGAGGTCGCGTTGTCCATACAGCCGATGATGTTCATGAGGGTGGATTTCCCCGATCCGGAGGGCCCCAGCACCGCTACAAATTCCCCTTCCTCCACTGTAAAGCAGACGCTTTTCAGCACCTGAAGCTCTTGATTCTGGCCCAGCTGATAGCTGCGGCAGATATTGTGCATATCAATAACCTGATTCATAAGCCCCTCCTATCCGATGATTTGGACGGACACGATGCTGTCGTTTCCGTCCAACGTGAGCTTCACCACATTCTTTACCGCCAATTGGGTAAAGCGCACCGCCCGGGCGTTTTCACCCTGTCCGCTGGTGATGGTGGCGGTAACCGGGATGAGGAAAAGTTCCTCCTCGCCGGTGTAGGTGAGGGTAGTGGATTCGCTCCGCGCGCCTCCCGCGCCGCTTTGCCTTCTGCCGCTGCCGGAACCGGCTTCCCCGGAACCGCTGCTTGCGGCTGCTTCCACGCCGCCCGGCAGGGAGAATCCGGCGGCATCCGGGCCGGTTCCCTCTGTGGAGCCGCCGGGCAAGGTGGCGGTATCCGGCGTCTCTCCCCCGCCACGGGAGGAGCGCTGCCGTCCCTCGGCCGACAGTTCCCCGGCAGCAGCCGAAATCCCGGAGGCTGCCCCGCTTGTGCCGTCAGACGCCGCTTCTTCCGCCGGAACGGACGCATCCCCCCCTGCGAGAGGGCCGCTCATCCCTTGCCCGCCCCCGCCTCCGGGAGTTCCCATCACCAACAGGATTTCGTTACCGCTGGCGGACTTGATTTTCCCGTACACCTGGGTGTAGCCCTCGGGAAGGCTTTCCGGCTCCGTTTGGGTAGCTGCCTGGGTTTCACTCGCCAGGGAGCAGCCGGAGGTCAGGGACAGCACAAGCGCCAGGGCCGCCAGCAGCGATACTGGTTTTCTCATAATTTCCCCCTATTCCTGGTTAAGCGCCTGGACGGGGATCAGCCGGGAGGCCTTCCACGCCGGGTAAAAGCCGAATATTGATCCGGTGGCCACGGCAAAGGTGAACGCCAGCAGGTAGCCGGTGGCGATAGGCTCCATCCGGACGCCGAACCTCTCCGTCAGTGGAATCAGAAGGACGCTTGCCACCACCCCCGCCGCCCCGCCAAAGACGCTGATCATGGTTGCCTCCAGCAGAAATTCCAGCAGGACGTCCCGGCGGGACATGCCCAGCGCCTTGAGAACGCCGATCTCCTTGGTGCGCTCCTTTACGGTGACAAATAATACGTTCATAATGCCGATGCCCCCCACCACAAACACAATGACCGCCACCGCCAGCAGCAGCATGGAAAGGGTCTCGGAGGATTTGGACGCGGCCTCCATCTTGCTGCCGGCGTCCGATATGGTAAATGTGGCTCCGGGATAGTTTTCGTCCAGGAGGATTCTGGCGTTTTCAATCACTCCGGCCACATTGTCCACCGAGGAGGCCACGATGGTGATTTGGGGGTTGATATCCCGGCCAAAAAGATACTTTGCACCGGTGGAATAGGGGACGTACACCGATTCGTCGGGGCTGATGCCCGAGGAGACGGTACCCATTTGCTGGAGCACCCCCGAAACCACAAATGTCACATCGTCGATGGTGATGGCGCTGTCGTAAGCCTCAATCACCGAATCAAACATGCTCAAAGCCAGATTGTAACCCAGCACGCAGTTTTTCGCCTTGTCCTCCTCGTCGCTGTCGATGATAAAGTCTCCGATATAAAGGGAAAGATTGCTCACCTGGGCGTAACCGGGCTTTACCCCCGCCACTGTGGAGGCGGCGGCCTCCTCCAGATCGCCCCCCAGCACGTCCTTCTTGGCGCTGGCGGATATGGTGGCCTCCTTAACATTGGGAATAAATACCGCGATATCCTCCACATCCTCCTCGGTGAGGGTGGCGGTGACGGTTTGCAGGCCGAAGCCGCCAAAGCCGCCGGGCATCATCCCCCCCATGCCCCCGGGCATATTTCCGCCGCTCCCCGTACCGCCGCCGGGACGGGCGCCGCCGCCTCCCATGCTGCCCCCCATCATCCCGCCGCCGGACGAGGAGTGGCTGCTCTGGCTGGAGGAGGTGGTGGTGATTTCAATGGAGGCCGCGTTCAGGTTTTTAAACTGATCCTCCACATCCATCTGGCCGCCCCGGCCCACCGCGATGACAAGCACGATGGTGGCAGCCCCCACAATGATGCCGATGGAGGTAAGCACCACCTTGGATTTATTCTCCATAATATTAAGCCAAACCAGATGACATATCTCGCCAAAGGTCACTGGGCCATCACCTGACTTTCGATGATGACAGTCTGTCCCTCCTCCAGCCCGCTGGTGATCTCCACATTCCGGCCGTCGGAAAAGCCGGTTTCCACCTGGGTTTCCACCAGTGTGCCGGCGGCGGCCTTCACCTTTACATAGGATAGGCCGTCCTGCTCATAGACGCAGCGGTTGGAGACATAGAGCACATCCTGCCGCTGCCGGGTAATCAGGGTCACCGAGCCGGTCATGCCCTCGTAAATTTGCCCGGCCTCCTCTCCCATCGCCTGGATGGTTACGTTGTAGCTGGCAGAACCGGAGGCGTTGCGCACAGGGGTGGTGGTTATGCTGTCCACCACGCCCTCCAGCTTAAGGTCGTCGAAGGCGTCCATGGTCAGGCTGGCCGATTGCCCCAGGGAGATGCTGGTGATGTCATCTTGGGTGATGGTCACATAGACAAAGACATTTTGGCTGTCCGAGATGGTGGCGATAGCGCTGCCCACCGAAACGGTATCCCCGGCCTCATAGCTCACCGCGGTGACAATGCCGTCGCAGGGTGCTGTCAGCAGGTTGCTTTGGAGGTAGGTATTGTATTTGGTAATCTGCTCCTGGATATTATTGGCCGCCACCTCCTTGCTGGTCACGTTGTTGGCAAGCCGTGTCAGCTCCAGCTCGTAGGTGCTGTCGGCAATTTCCGCCTTGGCGGCGATTTCCTCCTTGGAAAGCCCCGCGTCCTGGGTCTGGGTTTGCAGGTTGTACTCCGCCTCCTTCAGGGCCGCCTCCGCGTCCGCCAGGCGCTCCTTGGCGTCGGTGCGGGCATCCTTGATGTCGTCCTCGTCGGTGAGGCTGGTGTCATAATATTTGTCGCTGAACTCCTCGGACGAATCCTCGTATTCCAGTGTTGCGTATTCCAGATCCGCTTCGGCCTCCGCCAGGTTATCCTCAAACCGCTTGTGCGCGTTCGTGTCGGTGCATGTGCCCGCTATCTTGTCCTCCGCCTCGTGCTCCTTAAGCAGCTCCTTGCAGCTTGCCACCCACGCCTTGGCGTTCTCATACCATTCCTTGGCGCTGAGGTAGCTGTTGTAGGTCTCGTCGTAACCGTCCAGGTTATTCAGCATCTTGGTATAGGTGCGGATCTCGGTTTGGATATCCTCCACCGATTTCTTGGCCTTTGTGACGGCGAGCTCCAGCTTTTCCACCGTGAGCTCATAGGAGCTATCGGCGTTATCCGATTTATTTATGGTGGTGTTGTATGTACTTTTGGCCTCCAGCTCGCCCTTCTGCCGGGCCACCTCGGCCTCGGTCAGCTCGGCCAGAGCCTCCTGGTAGTCCGCCTGCAAATCCCGCAGCTCCTCCTGAATGCTCTCCGCGGAGAGGAGCACAATGCTGTCCCCCTTCTCCACGCTCTGGCCCGCCTTGACATAGACCTCCTCCACCTCGGCGCTGATGTCGAAGGACAGGTTGTGGGTTTTCAGGGTGGCGGTGGCGGTTTCGGTTACCCCCACCGTGATATCCCCCCGTTCCACGGTACTCTCCCGGTATACGGTTTCCGTCGTTTCCGCCTGGGCGCTGCCTGTCCCGGTGAAGGCGCTGAGCAGCAGCGCCGCCAGGACTGCGCAGCCAATAAAAATCCCTGCGATCCGTTTCGCTTTTGCGCCTGATTTATTTTTAGCTTCCATCCAGATTCCCTCCAGTAACGCACTTTTAGGATAAGTATAAGCGGGAATCATTAAAATGACCTTAAATCCGGTATTTGGAAGAAAATAGGCTGTTTTTGTCCGCCGGATATTGTATAATGGGGATACAACAGGTACTTGGGGGATAAGGCCGCGAGCGGGTATCATCACCGATGGCTGCCCATCATGCCGTTTTCCGCCATGGAGTATTCTCCGTCAGCCGCCACAATAATATGGTCAGTCAGCTCCACATCCACCCGCAGAAGCTCACTGTGCAGCAAATTGGTCGCGCGCAAATCCTTGCTGGATGGGATACACATGCCGTCAGGATGGTTGTGGGCAAGCACAACCTTGGACGCGTTGGCCCGCAGGGCCGCCTTGATGACCTCGGAGGGCACAATGTTAACGGTTTCCGGGGAGCCTTCGGCAATGCGCGCGCAGGAAAGCATCTTGCCCATGGTACCCAGGCAAGCCAGGTAAACACATTCCCGCTGTTCCCCCAAAAACTTATACCTCATATACTCCTTGGCGGATTTCGCGTCGGTAATCAGGTTTTTATGACCTGTATACTCATCCATATAGCTCTTGATTACACCCGCCGTCAACTTAAGCATGGTGGCGGATTCCTCACCGATCCCCTTAACCTCCATCAGCATGTCATAGGGTGCGTCCAGCACACCGGAAATAGAGCCGAAGCGGTCAATCAGCCGGTGGGCGAGCTCATTGGTATCCGCACGGCGGATGGTGTAATAGAGCAGCATTTCCAGCACTTTATGGGGAGGAAAGTGTTCCAGGCCCAGTTTGCGAAATTCATCCTTTACGCGGCTGCGGTGTTTGTCATGGACGCCCGGCACAACCCATCCCCCTAATCCGCTGTCATTTATAGTTATAGCGTTTGAACTTTTTATTCGGATGGTTGGCAAACCATAAGTTCAAACGCATACAGTAAAGAACCCTTTTGATTTTCCAGGTAACAACTTCAATTGCTGTAAAGTTGATTATACACCATATCGGCTAATTTGAAAAGAATCTTGTCGCGTCTTGTCAATTGTGATATACTAAAGCAATCAAGTTAATGAAAAAGGTGCGACCTTTTATGAAAACACTTCTCGTTGGTGAGAATGATGCCGGTCAGCGGATGGATAAGTTCCTGCAAAAAGCCATACCCCTTCTGCCTAAATCCCTCATGTACAAGTACATCCGCCTGAAGCGCATTAAGCTGGACGGAAAGCGCTGCGAAATCGGCACAAAGCTTATGGCCGGGAGCGAAATCCAGCTATATATCGGTGATGAATTTTTTACCCGGAGGGCCATGCCCTTCTTGTCCGCGCCGCCCAGCGTTTCCGTTGTCTATGAGGATGAAAATATATTACTGGCCGATAAACCGGTGGGTCTGGTGGTTCACGAGGACAACGAGGGTACCGCCGACACCCTGATCCACCGCATACAGCACTACCTGTACCAAAAGGGAGAGTATGATCCCCGGCTGGAAAACAGCTTCGCGCCCGCCCTGTGCAACCGTATTGACCGAAATACAGGCGGGCTTGTAATTGCCGCAAAAAACTTTCCGTCACTGACAGTACTGAATCAAAAGCTCAAGGGGCGGGAGATCACCAAAACCTACCTCTGCCTGGTACACGGTACTCTGCGCAACCCTGAGAATACCCTGAAGGGATATCACGTCAAGGACGAGGCCGGTTTGACTGTGCGGATTCACAGCTCCCCGGTTCCCGGCGCCAAAACCGCCCTTACCAAGTACCGGGTGCTGGAGGAGCGGGGGGATATCAGCTTATTGGAGGTAGAGCTGCTCACCGGCCGTACCCATCAAATCCGCGCCCACATGGCGGCAATCGGCCACCCTCTGGTGGGGGATACGAAATATGGCGTAAATAAAATGAACAAGGGTGCGGGACAGCGCTATCAGGCGCTTTACTCCTACCGGCTTACTTTCGGGTTCACCACTGACGCCGGGCATTTAAACTATCTAAACGGGAAAGTCTTTCAAGTGTCGCAAATGCCTTTCAGGCAAAAATAAATCATCCCTCTGCGCGGCAGTGGGGTAACGGGGAAATGATACAAGGAACCGCCCCAAGGGCGGGAGGGGATTGACCTCCCATGAATAAAGCAGCAAGAGAAAGGAGCGATAGAGTTATGGTATGGGGAATTATAGGCGCATTGGACGCGGAAATTGCAATGATCCGTGACGAAATGACGGTGGAACGGGTGGAGGAATCCTATGGCCTCACGTTTTACTGCGGGAGCATTGGATCGGAGGAGGTTGTGGCGGTATGTTGCAGCATCGGCACTATTAACGCGACGGTTTGCGCTCTGACCATGATTCAGCAGTATAAAGTGGAAGCCGTTATTAATGTGGGAATTGCCGGTTCCTCCACCGATGAGCTTCATATTCTGGATGTGGTGATTGCCGACGACCTGATGTTCCACGACGCGGATTTGGATATTTTAGAAAAATACTATCCCTTCCGCCGAAGCTTCCCCACCGACGACAGGCTGCGGATGCTGGCGGTACAAGCGATTCAGTCGCTGCCCAGGCGCACTTTTAAATGGAAGATCGGGCGCATAGTAAGCGGAGACGTATTTGTCAACGACACGGCGCTGAAAAACAGTATTATTCAACGATGCGATCCACTGTGCTGCGAAATGGAGGGGGCTGCCATTGCCCAGGTTTCATACATGAACAGGATTCCCTTTTTAGTGATACGCACCCTGTCGGACAGTGCCGATGAAGCGGCCGACGAAACCTATGATAATTTCCTGGATCGGGCTGCCCGGAATTCCGCGGAAATTCTTTTGCAGATGATCCGCCTTTACCGATAAAAAAACAGAGAATCCTACCCCAAATGCTGGCCAGTGTGATCTGCTGAACCTGACATGAGGGGTTTTGCTTTTCCGGTTGTTTCATGGCCGACGCGCTAAACGCGGTGACTGGGTTGCGGCTCTATGATTTATGATAGATTTTATCTATCATATGATTGATAAAAGGTATTGGACAATACTTATAATGTAGGCTACAATAAAAGTGTTTAATTGTGGGATATGGGATAGCCGTGGGTTTTAATGGAGATCTGGCCTGTATGGCGTTAACTCCGGATCAATTCTTAGGCACATTCCGGCAGCAGCAGTCGCGCCAAAATTCTCGATGTTTCCTATAGAGAGTTTTGGCTATAGGCGCATATCCCAGCCTCCAATTCCCCTGAAATAACCTTGCCGGACGCCACAGTGCCATTAAGTATTTATTGCATTATTTCAGGGAATAGATACTACATAACCTTTCATCTATCGGCGCTTCCCCTGCAATGGTTGCCCTTGGCGAGCTTCAAGTCGATCTGCCCGATGAAGAGCCCCTGAAAATGGCTTTAAGAAATATTGACCATAGAAAGGAATTGATTCGCTGTGAAAAAAGTACTTGCCTATCAAATCGTGGACTACCTGGAGCGCCGTGACGTGGAGTATGTGTTTGGCATTTGCGGCCACACTGTCATCGGCTTCCTTGACGCATTGGAGAAAAGCAAAAAAATCAAATATGTTTCCGTGCGTCACGAGCAGATTGCTTCCACTGCGGCGGACGGTTATGCCCGGATCACAAAGAAGGCCGGAGTTGTTCTCTGCCACCTTGGACCCGGCCTCACCAACGCGACAACAGGCGTTGCAAACGCAGCGTTTGACTCCATTCCCATGGTGGTCATCGCAGGCGATGTTCCCAGCTACTACTATGGCCGCCATCCCCATCAGGAAGTGAACATGCACTGCGACGGCAGCCAATACGACATTTACAAGCCTTTTGTCAAGCGCGCGTGGCGTATTGACGATCCCGAGGCAATGCCCGCGATTCTTGACAAGGCATTCCGTTTGGCCGAGAGCGGCCGCCCCGGCCCGGTATTGATTTCAGTGCCGATGGACATGTTCAGCCGCGAGGTGGAATCCGACCTGTTCGAGCGCACCTACCGGGATTCCCATGAAACCAGCAAGCCCGCCCTCGACCCGAAGGTGGCAAAGCAGATAGCCCAGGAGCTGATCGACGCCAAGAATCCCCTGATTCATGCCGGCGGCGGCATCCTGCTGGCAAGCGCTTCCCAAGAGCTTGCCGAGCTTGCCGAGCATCTGGATATCCCTATTTCCCGCACGCTGATGGGGCATGGCTGCGTGTCCGACACCCATCCTCTGATGCTGGGGCAGACCGGCTTCTGGGGCCTGAATTTCACCCACAAGAAATCTCTGGAGGCCGACACCATTCTGGCGCTTGGCACCCGCTTTGCCGAGGCCGACAGCTCCAGCTGGTATGAGGGCGTCACCTTTGAAACCAAGAGCACCCGTTTCCTGCAAATTGATATCGACCCCACCGAAATCGGCCGTAACTATCCCGTGGCAATCGGCGCGGTGGCAGACCTGAAGCTGGCGCTTGCGCAGATCTTGGCGGAAGCCAAGCAGCTTAAGCCGGATGGAATTATCCGCCCCGGCCTCCGCGAGGAAATCTTAAAGGCAAAGAGCGACTTTAAAGCCTCCAACAAGGCTATCTCGGATGACGGCCGTTTCCCCATGACCCCGCAGCGCATCCTGCGCGATGTTAAATCCGCCCTGCCTGAGGACGCGATCATCGTTACCGATGTGGGCTGGAACAAGAACGGCATGGCACAGCAATACGACATCACTATTCCCGGCACCATCCACCATCCCTCCGGCCTTGCGACAATGGGCTTTGGCTCGGCCGCGCTGCTGGGCACGAAGCTTGCGGCTCCTGACAAGGTGGTTATCACCCTGATTGGTGACGGCGGCTTTGGTACCAACCCGTCGGTTATCGCTACGGCAGTGGAACAAAATATCCCCGTTATTTGGATCGTAATGAACAACTCCGCCTTTGGCACCATCGCCGGCCTTGAAAACGGCAACTACGGCCATAAGTTTGGAACCGTGTTCACAACACCCAACGGAGAATCCTACAGCCCCAACTGGGCCGCAATCGCCCAGGGTTACGGCATCAAGGCGGTTCGCATCAGCTCTGCCGACGAATTTGCGCCTGCCCTGAAAACCGCCATTGCAAGCGGCGAACCCTATCTCCTGGATGTGCCCATGGAAAACATCACCGTTCCAACCCCTGGCTGCTGGAACATCAACGACATCTTCAGCCCCAGTGATCTGGTTAGCGAAGGCAAGCTGGTTAAGAAAGAGAACGGCAAATATGCCATTCCCCAGCACGGAGCTTCCCACAAATAAGCTAATCTACCAGAATCATCCTTTCTATACAGAAAGCCAAATGCCGTCAATTGACGGCATTTGGCTTTTGTCGCTGGGAAACACAATACCGGTTCGCGCTTTGTACCCGAAGCGCGGGAAACAATATTTTTCGTTATTTATCTATAATTTATCGATTAATTATATCTTCAATTCTTTTTTTAAGAATATATACGGAATTGCTAATGAACATCGAGTTGGTCAATTTCCCCATTCCCTCCGGGAAGCATTGCGCTGTGTAGCTATTATTCATTTTTTTAATAGTGCTGATGACAGAGCGGATATTTCGCTCAACGGATCCCCTTGTATTGGATTTTCCGCCCTGAGCGGCTACCCGGTCATACACATCGGTAAGCCGGCCAATGCTGGACTCATCATTCAGGCAAATAACCAAAACCTCATGGGTGCATTGGGTGGATGTTTTGTAAAGGACTAAACCCAATTCATATAAAAAATCGTCGATCAACTCATCCAAATTCAGCGAAACCGCTTGTAGTTTGTTTTTTGCCGCATTTCTTTGACTGCCAATTTTTTGCGCAGAATTTTTATTAGCCACAGCTAATTTTAGCAAATTCTCCAGCACAGCATGTGAATCTATGGGTTTTACACTATAATAGTCCACTTGAAGGTTTTGCATAAATTGTGCTGTTTTATCCACGCCAATGCCGGACAAAACATAAATGAAAGGATCATAATCCTTAATTTTACTATGGATGTAATTAACTATGTAGAGCCCGTCAAAAACGGGAATCAGCATATCCAATAGTAAGATATCAGGAGTGTAGGTAACTATAAAATCTAATGCATCTTTTCCGTTGTGCAAGGGAGGATGCACTTTGAAGCTAGAGTTTTTTTCAAGCTCGGTCTTTAGCACATTACTCCAATGAATATTATCATCAACGATCAAAACGGAGTATTTTAACACATATTCACCTTCTTTACAAAAAATAAACTCTCCAAGATTCGCCAAGTAAAAAGATTTGCATTTTTTTACTGGAGTAAAATTGTATTGGTTTTTTATTTTATCATGAAATGACCTTTTTTACAATTAATTCTAGTTGTTAAATAATTAACTTATTAAATTCTACAAAAATGGCACCCTCAATTCTTTGTTACTTTCAATCCAAGCGTCTATTGACGGCGAAATTGAATGATACTATACTATATAATAAATGGGATAACAATCTGGAAAATACAACTTTCTTTTACGGCATAGGAGTAAATCCGGCATTTTCGGTTATTTCCTCCCTTTTTCGCTATAAAGAGGGAATTTATACCAATAGGGGTGGTCAGATGAGCACGAAAAGCAAGCTTTTGGAGCTGCTGGAGCAAAATAGGGGTAAAAATATTTCCGGTGAGGAAATTGCGAGGCTGCTCCAGATTTCACGAACCGCTGTCTGGAAAGCAGTCAAGGCACTGGAAAGGGAAGGTTATCGCATCAAGGCTGTGAGCAATAAAGGCTACACGCTGTCCCAGGACAGCAATATCCTGTCGGTGCAGGGCATTCTCCCCTTTTTATCCTCACAGCAAGCCAGCGGCCATATCCATATTTTTGAATCCCTTGCCTCCACAAATCAGACGGCCAAGGAAATGGCTATCGCCGGTCACGAGCACGGCACCGTTGTGATTTCCAACACCCAGACATCCGGCAGGGGCCGGTATGGGCGGGTTTTTTATTCCCCTTCAGGCACCGGGCTGTATTTGAGCTTTCTCTTGCGCACCGCAGGCGCTTTTTCTTCCAATCCAACCTTGATTACAACCTCGGCCGCGGTGGCAGTATGCCGGGCAGTCCAAGCCCTGTCGGGGAAGGAGCTTCGGATCAAGTGGGTCAATGACCTTTTTTGGAACGACAAAAAGGTCTGCGGCATCCTCACCGAAGCCATGACTGATTTTGAGAGCGGCAATATAGAGTGGGCGGTTATTGGCATCGGCGTTAACATCTCCGCCTTGGAGGAGGGCTTTCCTCCAGAATTGGCGCAAACCGCCGGTTGTCTCTTTCCGGAAGGCGCCGCCGGCACTACCAGAAATCAGCTTGCCGCCGGAATAATCGACAGGCTTCTATCCCTGGAAAGCTGGGAGAGCGACAGTGGCATCTATGCCGAGTACAAGAACCGTTCCTTGCTTCTTGGAAAGGAGATCACAGTTTCCCAACAAGGGGATACCTATACCGCAACCGCTATGGACATCGACGCAAGCGGGCATCTGATTGTTCAAAAGGATACGGGTGAAATCGTTCAAATATCTTCCGGTGAAGTCCAGATCGTTAACTATAACATAAATAATGGTTGACAATTTGGATTTTACAGGCTATACTACCTATAGACTTGAAACGGAGGGAATTGTGTATGAAAAAGACAGATTTGAAAAGCTTTATCCTGTGTGCATTATTTGCGGCCCTGAGCGCTGCTTTGTCCCAGATTATGATTCCCATCGGCCCGGTTCCCATTACCCTGACCCATATCTCTGTTTTTCTCGCGGGAGGGCTGCTGGGAGCCAAACACGGAGCGGTTAGCCAGTCGATATTTGTTCTCCTGGGTGCGGTGGGGTTGCCGGTATTTGCGGGATTTACCGGCGGAATCGGCATTGTGACCGGTTACACCGGTGGATTTATTCTCGGCTATGTTTTGTGTGCCTTTGCTGTGGGCCTGCTGTGCGAGCGCCTTGGCCGGTCTACAGGCGTCCTGATCCTGGCCATGATTATAGGAATGGCCGTCACCTATCTGCCCGGCATTCTCTGGTTCATGTATCTCACCAACACCGGACTGACTCCCGCTTTGATGACTTGTGTGATTCCCTTTCTGCCGGGGGACGCGGTGAAAATTGCCCTAAGCGCGGCACTTGTGAAAAGGCTATACCCCATCCTTACCCGCAACCCGGTAAGCGCCGCGTGAGCGCCGCGGACGCCATACCTCTGCGGCCTCACCACGGGTTGTGTATCCAGCACTTTGTGGGAAAGGGATACAGCCCTGCCTTTACAGAGAATATGGCGCGGTTAATCTCCAAGCTTAAGGAGCATCCGGCGCAGGAAATTCTACTCTGTGAGGGCGCCGACATCCTCTGCGGCTGCTGCCCCCACAATGAAGGCGGAATATGCGTCGGCTGTGAAAAGGTGGCAGGGTACGACGCCAGGTGTCTGAGCGCTTGCGGGTTACAGCCGGGGCCGCTGCCCTGGAAAGCGTTTCAGCGCGCTGTATTTGACTCCATTATCGCCCCGGGCAGGCTACAGGAGATATGCATGGGCTGCCAGTGGCTGACCCTCTGCCTGGAAAACTCCCCCCGCTAGGAAGTACCGGAAGCCCTCGTTGGTTCATTCTTGTTTTTCGCGGCCATTTGTGCTATACTGTCCCACATCGTGATAAGTATTGGGGGGAACGAAATGGAAGCGGTCAAGCTCTGCTATGGCGAGCAGGTATTGGAGTTGAACCTGGACGGGGCGAAATCGGTGGAAATACTCCGTGAAAAGGATATGCCGGTCATTCCCCACCTGCGGGAGGCTTTTTTGCGGGCGATTACGGTAGACTGTGTAGGCTCCCCTCCCCTGGATCAGCTGATTTCCGGCGATGACCTGGTGACCATCGTCATCAGTGACATCACCCGGTTTTGGATGCGGCAGGATAAGGTTGTGGCGCTTTTGGTGGAATACCTCACCCAAGCCCTCGGCGTCCCCTATGGCAATATTGTCATTCTCGTCGCCCTGGGAACCCACCGGCCCCAGACCGACCTGGAGCTGCAAACCCTTGTTACTCCCGGGGTCTATGAAAAGGTGCGGGTTCTCAACCACGACTGCATGGCCGGGGATCTCCGCTTTGTGGGAACGACCTCCCTTGGCACCCAGGTGTATGTAAATCCGCTGGCTGTAGGGCGAAAGGTAATTCTGACAGGCGGAACCGTCCACCATCTGATGGCGGGCTTCGGCGGCGGCCGCAAAAGCGTGGTGCCGGGCATCGCCGGGAAAGCCACCATCAACCAGAACCACATCCATTCCCTCAGCCCCACCCTTCCCTGCTCCAATCCCCTCATCGGGGTGGGCAGGCTGCCGGGAAACCCGGTAAATGAGGATATGGACGAAGCCTGTGCCCTGGTGGAGCCTGCCTTTGGCATCAATATTGTGGTGAACGGCCATTCGGAGCATTGCCACCTGGTCTGCGGCCACTGGCAGGGCGCCTGGGAAAAAAGCTGTCAAATCGTATCCGACGCCATGGGTGTGCCCATCGGCTACGAGGCGGATATTGTTGTGGTCAGCTGCGGCGGCTTTCCGAAGGATATCAACCTCTACCAAGGGGTGAAATCCCTGCTGAACGCGTCCCGGGCCGTCCGTGAAGGCGGCGATATGATTTTCCTGGCGGAATGCCGGGAGGGTGGTGGTGCGCCGGAGTATTTCAGCTGGATCGAATCGGTGAAAACCGGCACTCTGGATGCGGATCTCAGGGCAAATTTCAGCATTGCCGGTTATATTTTCTACGCCTCCTGCGAGGCCTCCGCCAAGTACAACGTGCATATGCTCACCGGCATCCCGCCGGAAACGGTGGCGGATATGAAGCTGCATGCCTATGACAACCTGGACGAGCTGCTAAGCCGGGTGGATTTCACCGGGAAGCGCGTATACGTCATGCCCTATGGCGGAAACACGGTGCCAAGCCTGAAAAATAATCCTTGACAAATGGGTAAGAGTATGGTTTTATAGTAGTGTTATTTTAGATTTATAAAACCGTTGATGCGGAGATCAAACCGTTAGCGCACTTACAGAGAGCCGGGGAGGCTGGAAGCCCGGCAGAAAGCGGAGCGGCAAATGGACTGCGGAGGGCGCAAAGGGGCAGTGACTGCCTCGGATGAACAAAGGCGGATAGCCTTTCAGTATTCCGCGACGTTACACCAACGTTACCGGTGAGGGATGTGTCGGCATCCTGCAAAGTGGGTAATATTATTACCAATCAAGGTGGCACCGCAGATTTTTTTGTCTGTCCTTGTGTACAATCGTACAGGGATGGGCTTTTTTCTGTCCTATTTTGAAAACCGACATGAATTTTACTATTGAAAGGTTGATTCAGATGAAAAAGCTTGCGACAATTCTTTTGGCCATTTCCCTCTTTACCATGAGCGCCTGCTCCAACTCCGGCTCCGGCTCGGACGCGGGTTCCGCTTCCGACACCTCCCCCGCTTCCGCCGGTTCCCAAGCCTCTGCTGCCGTCCAGCCGGACAGCGCCGCCCCGGAGGCGGTAAGCATCGGCATTATTCAACTGGCGGACAACGGCGCTTTCACCGATATGCGCGAGGGCTTTATCTCCCGGATGGCCGAGCTGGGATATACCGGCGATAAAATAGACATTGATTACAAAAACGCCCAGGGGGATACAACCACGCTCAATTCCATCTGCCAGGATATGGCCGATTCCAAAAAGGATTTGATCGTCACCATCGCAACCCCGCCCACCCAGGCTATGGTGAACCTGGAAAGCGGTATCCCGGTATTTTTCATTTCCGTTTCCGACCCTGTGGCCGCAGGGGTAATCACCGACATGGCCACGCCGGATAAAAATGCCACCGGCACCTCCAACGCCATCCCTGTGGACGAAATTTTCAAGCTGTCCGACAAGCTGACCCCCGGCGTTAAGACCTATGGCATGATTTACAATACAAGTGAAATCAACTCCGTCAACACTGTCAAAAAGGCCCAGGAATACCTGGACAGCATCGGCGTTGCCTATAAGGAGGCAGTGGTCACCGCTTCCTCCGAGGTTCAGCAGGCCGCCCAGTCCTTGGTGGGTAGCGTGGACGCCATCTTTGTCCCCAACGACAGCATGATCCAAAGCGCCCTCCCCCAAGTCGCCGAGGTTGCCAATGAGGCCAAGATTCCGCTCTATGGCAGCTCCGCCGTCATGGTAGCCCACGGCGCTCTTGCCACCATCAGCATCGACGACACCACCATCGGCTCCATCACCGCCGAGATGGCCCATGAATTCCTGAACGGCACGCCCATCGGGGACATTCCCGCGGTAGTCGTCAGCCAATTCACCACCGTTATCAACCAGACTACCGCCGACGCCATCGGCGTAGCCCTCCCCCAGGATTTGGCGGACAGCGCTGTCTTGATGGACTAACTCCTAAAAAAGCATGGTAAAGGAGGCTGCGGGATGACCTTACTATTGGGCTCGTTACAGCTGGGGCTGATCTACGGGCTTCTGGCGTTGGGAATCTACATCACCTTTCGCATACTGAATATCCCCGACTTGACGGCGGACGGTAGCTTTACGCTGGGGCTATCGGTTTCGGCAGCCCTCACCGTGGCAGGGCATCCCAATTGGGGGATTGCCGCCGCCCTGGCCGCCGGTGCGGCCGCCGGCGGAGTCACCGGGCTTCTCCAAACCAAGCTGGGCATCCACCCCATTTTGTCGGGTATCCTCACAATGAGCGGACTTTACACCGTGAATCTTCTGATATTAGGCAGCCGCTCCAACGTATCCCTCATCGGTTCAGACGGCATTTTTGAAATTGTCCGCGACCTGTTTTCCCTGGACAAAAATGCCGCTAAAACCATTGTACCCGCCGCTTATTGCCTGGCGGCTGCCGTGATTCTCATCTGGTTTTTTAAAACCCATTTAGGGCTTTGCATCCGGGCCACCGGCGACAACGAGGATATGGTGCGCGCATCCTCCATTAATGTGGATTACATGAAGATAACCGCCCTGTCCATCGCCAACGCCCTTGTCGCCCTTTCCGGAGCCGTCATCGCCCAGTATCAGGGGTATGCCGATTTAAGCTCCGGCGTGGGCACGGTGGTGGTGGGGCTTGCTTCGGTAATTATCGGCGAGGTGTTCTTCGGGAAACGCTCCATCGTCGTCGGCTTCATCTCCGCGGTTACAGGCGCGATAGCCTACCGCTTTATCATCGCCCTGGCGCTGAAAAGCGACTTCTTCCCGGCCTATGCCCTCAAGCTGGTTTCCGCGGTTATTGTAATTATCGCCTTATCCATCCCCACCATCAAGGAGCGGCTGCAAATCGCCCGGATCAAAAACAACGCCCGCCGCGCGGCTAGGGAGGCGGATGCAAATGCTTGAGATTAAAAACGCTGTTAAAACCTTTTTGGCGGGTACCGTCAACGCCCATGTGGCCCTTGATGATCTCACCCTGTTGCTGGAGGCCGGAGAATTCGTCACCGTTATAGGCTCCAATGGCGCGGGGAAATCCACCCTATTCAACGCGGTGGGCGGCACCTTCCTTCTGGATTCCGGCAGCGTCACATTAGACGGGAAGGACATCACCTGGCTGGCCGAGCACCGGAGGGCCTCCATGATCGGCCGGATTTTCCAGGATCCCCTTAAGGGCACCGCCCCGGATATGACCATTGAGGAAAACCTGGCGCTTGCCTATGCCCGGAAGCGGCTGTCCGTTTTGCGCCAGGGGGTGCAAAAAAAGGATGTGGCCTTTTTCCGGGAGGAGCTGTCCCGGTTCGGAATGGGACTGGAGAACCGGATGAAAAGCAAGGTGGGCCTATTGTCCGGCGGCCAGCGGCAAGCACTCACCCTGCTGATGGCCACCATCGCGGGGCCGCAGCTTCTTCTGCTGGACGAGCACACCGCCGCGCTGGATCCTGCCGCCGCCGCCAAGGTAATGGAGATCACCAAGGAAATTGTCGCCCGGGAACACCTGACCACCATGATGATAACCCACAACATTCAGGCGGCCCTGAAAACCGGAACCAGAACCATTATGCTGGAGGACGGCAGGATTATCCTGGATATTTTCGGTGAAGAACGGGAGAAAATGACGGTATCCCGGCTTATGGAGCTATATTCCCAGCAGGGAAAGCGCGCCCTGGACAATGACCGGATGCTGTTTACCCGGGATGAATAATACCATATGGAAAGAAGCATCCCACAGGCTGCCGGATGCTTCTTGCTGTATTTTACAGGCTCTTGGCAAAGCTTTCCCCAAAGGCGGCAGCGGCGGTGATATCCGCTTCCGCGGGGACGAAATTGACCTTGAACTGCTCGGGGAACACCGCTGCCTTCACCGAGCTCAGACGCTCCACCAAATGCGGAACCGCTTCCCCGCTCCAGCCATAGGAGCCAAATACGGCCACCGGCCGTTTCTGAATATTAACGGCTTCGATTCCGCCCAACAGCTGCCACACCGGCGCCACCGCATCCCGGTTGATGGTGGGGGAACCCACCAAAAAAGCGTCGCATTCGTTCATAATGGCGGTAAGCTGTCCCAAATCATGGTCGATAATATTGTATAAATCCACCTGCGCGCCGGGCAGTACCGACTGTATGCCCCTTGCGGCCGCCCGGGCCAGCAGCTCCGTATTACCATAGGCTGTGACATAGAATATGGGAATCAGCTTGTTTTCCCGTACCTCTGGCCGGCACCACCGGCTATAACGGCGAATTACCTCGGGAAGCAAGCCCTCTCTTGTCAGAACCGGGCCATGACTGTTGCAGCAGAACGCAATGTCCAGATCCTCAATTTTATCAAGCCCCTTGCGCACATACGGCAGAAATGGGCCAAATATGCAGTCAAAATAATATTTTACCGCCTCCCAGTATTTTTCCTCATAGGCAATGCGGTGGTCAAAGATTTGCGGCTCGCAATAATGCGTACCCAAAAAATCACAGGAAAACAAAATCCCGTCTTGGGGCAGCCAGGTAAACATAGAATCGGGCCAGTGGAGAAAGGGGGCGCTTCGGAACTCCAGCGTCTTTCCGCCCAGCTCCAGAATTTCCCCATCCTTGACAACCCGGATATTCAGTTCCGGATTGTTTGCAATCTGCCTGATGTAGATGCTGCCCGCCTGGCTCACCACAACGGTCAAGTCGGGATACACCTCCAACAGCTTGGCCACACAACCGGTATGATCCGGCTCGCAGTGGTTGAGAACCAGATAATCCAGGGACTTCCCCTGCAAAATCTCTTTTAGGTTATCCAGGTAGGAATGGAAAAACGTCAGGTGCGCCGCCTCAATACAGGCGGTTTTTTCGCTGCCCCGTACAATATAAGAATTATAGCTGGTGCCATATTCCGTGCGCATGATAACGTCAAATACGCGCATGTTGGGATTGAGTACCCCGGTGTAATAAACATCCTCGGTAATTTGATGCATCCTTTGCCTCCTTTTTACTGCGCTTCAAACATATCCTTGCCCACTCCGCAGACGGGGCAGACGAAATCATCCGGAATATCCTCAAATTTTGTGCCGGGAGCAATACCGTGATCGGGATCTCCCTTTTCAGGATTGTAAATATAACCACAGATGGTGCAAACATATTTCTTCATTACGTCACTCCTTTTTTCGCTGATCTTGTTTTTAATCGTTTCCTGGTAATTCATATAGGTAACCGACTTAATACCGGTATCCTCCATACTGGTGGGTATGCACAGGAACATGGTGTGTGTACCCATATCCACGCCGTCATATACCTGGAGGGAGAAACGGGCCGCGACCTCCGCCCCCTCCAGCAGGGGGTTTTCATTTTCATCCAGCGTATAGGATATACCGGCGAACTTTTCCGTATCCCTTCCGCTGGAATAACCGAACCGGCGGATGGTCGCCTCCGTCACCCCGGTTGACAGCACCGAAACGGCCACTGATTTTTTCTCCATTATCATGTCGTGGGTAAGATGAGTTTTATCAACGGTAAGGCTTAGCTTCACCGGCGCGTGGCTTTGTTGCAGCAATGTGTTGGTAACGCAACCGTTGAGCTTATCCCCCAAACCTACCGCCGCAACAAAAAGTCCGCACTGTAACGTAAATAACGCCCTTGTATCCAAGATGATTCCTCCCTTCAGGCATTCCTGTGATTATCCTATGTGATTTATGCGGCATATATACAAAAATTATTGTTACCTGACGCCATTTTGAAGCAGTCCGACTCCATCCACGCCTTCCAGGGTACCCAGATTCCCCGACAGCGCTTTTCCCTTTTCATAAAGCCAGAACCTCACCGGATCCTCGGTGTGGCCGGCAGTGGAGCAGAGGGCGGCATGGTCGCAGGTGACCATCATCCGGCTTCCCTCGGGGAGCCGCTCCATGAGGGGCGTCAGGCATTCCCGATCCAGCCTTGCGATAAACTCCGCCTTCTCCACCGGGTTCTGGCGATGGGTGGCCTCGTCCGGCCCGCCGATGTGGAGCATAACGAAGTCGTGGCGTGACGCCAGCTCCAGGGTGGCCTCCACCTTGGCGGCAATGTCCGTGTCCGTATCCCCGGTGGCTGTGGGGATTCTGGGGCACTCCATACCCATAGCCGCGGCAATACCCATGGGCGCATCCGTTTTGCTCACCATAGCTCCGCTGATCCCCCCGTGGAGGGACGCGAAGGAGGGCAAGGTGGACTTGACGGCCTGACCCCAGTTGAGGACAGTGTAGGGCTTATGGAGCCTGAACTGTTCCCGGGAGAAGTCCGCCAACTGCTCCGCCAGGGCATTTCCCCTGGGCAACAGCTCCTCGAAGTGCTCCATGCCGTGCATATGGGGCGTGGATGTCTTAAGGCCCTCCAAATACCGTCGTCCCCCCTTTATGCGCTGGAGGCTTTTGTAGGTGCCCACCGGCGTGACCGAATGCCCCGGCTGGGCGGCAATCGCGGCGCGCAGCGTTCCGGCAACCGCTTCCGGCGCGGAGCAGCAGGGTACGGCCAGCCGCCCCTCCTCATCCACCTGTACAAAATTGCTGCGCATGATGATGTCGTCGTCCCCCACCTCCACGCCCAGGGCCAGGGCCTCAATGTAGGAACGGCCGGGGGGGATATCCCCCGGCTGCACCCCCAGCAGGGTGAGCAAACAGGTTTGGGTGTCCGCCTCAAAGCCCGGAGGGGTGGTTCGCAGATATCCGGTGGCCGACAGATCCTCCAGCTGCCTGAAGGCAGCCCCTCTGCCCTTTTCATAAGGGGTTTTGTCCTGGAGAACAGGATAGGCGATATCATCCATGCCGTCGAATATTACCATAATCGTTTGCATACTAAAAACTCCTTTATCCTTTTGAAAGCGCCTTGTCCCGGGCGCTGATATCAGTACATCCGTACCGGCGGGCTGATTCTGCGGCTGACCCTTACATGTTGCAGCCGGGAATCTGTCTGGAGCACATATCCGCAGCCCGCTTCACACTGCCACTGGTGCGGCTCGGCTCCGGCGTCCGCGTACCGGTTCATAATGGCCATAATGGTGCCGCCGTGGCAGATAATCCCCATGGTTTGCAGATTCAGCAGAGCCGTTGCCCGCACAGCCTCCAGAAAGCCCATGCAGCTCCGCTCCGCAAATTCTTCCCAGCTTTCGCCCCCTGGAAAAACCATACTTTCCGCGGTTTTTCCCCAGTCCTCAAAGCCCGGCTTTGCGGTAATCTCCTGATGGTTAAGGCCCTCCAGCAGTCCAAAATCCCGTTCAACAAGCTGGGGTACCTGGACATACGCCTGCTTGGGATACAGAATGGCGGCGGTTTGCAGGCAGCGGAGCATCGGGCTGGAAAATAAGTGATCCACCGGCGGATAGGTACCGCTTCGCTTGCGGCGGAATAAATCCACCTTCCCCTCCTCGCAAAGGGGCTGGTCTGTCCGGCCTATATAAGCCTTATATAAATTCCCGATGGTCTGCCCGTGACGAATCAGAGCTATTCTCATTGTACTACCCCTTTATCCTTTGCGCAATACCCAAGTACACCCGTTCCACGATATCCGCACGTTCCGCCAAGGCGCAGCATACGCGTCCTACCTCTTCCCGCCAGCGCCGTTCCATGGGATCCATAGGCACTACCCCACAGCCAACCTCGTCGCAAATAACAATCCAACTGTCCCGTCCGGCCAGCTTGTTCAGCAGCACCGCGCCACCCCCGTCACCGGTGTGGGACTGTTTCCTTATCAGCAGGTGAACGTCATAGAGCAGGGGCTTTTGCCATAAAGCCTCGGAAGGGGTATCCGGGCCGCCCGCGTCCTCCTCCCTAATGCCGTACCGGGAGCGGGCATAGGCAAGCTTTCCCTGGCCCAGACCGCCAATAATCAAAATCTTCAACCTAGAGTCCCCCCTACCGCCGCGGTTATCAGACAGATCAGCTCCACATTGTGGAGGAGAAACCCGGCCAGATCACCGGTATTCCCTCCAAACTCCCATATACAAAACCGCTTATGTACGAAAAAGCAGGCGGTGGCTGCCAGCGTCATAACGCAGCCCCATCGGAGGGAAATTCCCATGCATATGAAGCAGGACGCGGCAGCAAAAAGCAGGCAGCTCATCCTCACCACCGGGCGCGCGGCGCTGCTGGAAAAGGCGTATACCAGACCGGATTCCTTGGCGCAGGGAAATGTGGCGATGGAAAGGCCGTTGAGGGCCCGGGACAAAACCGCCCCCATTGCGGGAAAGGACACGAGCCAGGGCCTTTGATACACCTGATGCCACAGGCCGAATTGCAGAAGGAGTGAGCCTGCGCAGGCCAACGCACCAAAGGCTCCCACATGGGGATCCTTCAAAATCTCCATCTTTTTCTCCCTGAGCGCGTGGGAGGATTGGGCGTCCATGGTATCCATAAAGCCATCCATATGAATGCCTCCGCTGATGATGGTGGGCAGCAGCGCAGCGACAGCCGCAAACAGCGTCCCGGTCACCTGAAGGCGGACGCACACCCAGTACCATAGAAGGAGGATGCCACTGATGGTCACGCCGATCAGCGGAAAAAAGCAGAGGGCATACCGCCTGCTTTCGCTGGTCCACCGCACCCCCGGCACCGGAAAAATGGAGTACATGGAAAACGCCGAGCAAAAGCCCTCAAACCAAATTTTCAACCATCCATCCCTCCCCCTTCAGAATGACGGGAATACCGCAAACCGACTCTATTACCAAATCCGCCATTGCCGCTGCCCGGCGGTTCACCTCATCCAGGGCGGCAATGTAGGCTGCCGTCTCTCCATGATACTCCCGGCCTCCGCCAAACACATCGTTGGAGACCACCACCAGATTTTCCACCTGTCCCTTTAGCGACAGGATTCCCTCCCATACGAGGTGAGCTGCCTCCCCCTCCCTGGAGCCGGGAGAAAACATCTGGTTGGCCGTGAGATTGCCCAGGCATTCCAGCAAAGCCGTATTCCAGGACGAATCCAGCCGCACGCGATCCAGATCCCGGTAGCATTCCAACGTATCGAACCCAAGGCCCGCGCGCTGCCTCCGGTGCCGGGCCACCCGTGCGTTGCTTTCTGCGTCCAGCGGCTCCATGGCCGCAATGTAAAGCAGGCGGCCTCCCAGCGTTACCGCGCACCGCTCCGCCAGGGCGGATTTTCCGCTGGCAGCTCCACCGGTCACTAATATCAGCATCGCTTCCTCCCTTTTATACCAGAGGGGTATATGCCTCCATCTGCTCGTCCTCAAAAGAAAGCATATGGTTATAGACCTCCAGGATCATATCGTATAGCGGAAAAGTAGCCACTGCGCCGGTGCCCTCTCCCAGCCGCATCTCAGTTTGCAGAACCGGCTCCATCTCCAGCTCCGCCAGCACCAGATCGCAGGCCGGTTGATCCGAAAGATGGGAGGGAAGGAGAAATTCCCTCACCCCAATATGTATCCGGGTGGCTAAAAGACCGGCTATGCAGGAGATAAAGCCGTCAAGTACCACAGGGATTCCGGCCACGGCAGCGCCGATGCAGAGCCCGGCCATCCCGGCGATATCGTAACCCCCCACCTTGCAAAGCACATCCAAGGGGTCGGTGCGCCGGGGCCGGTGGAGGGATATGGCCTTTTGTATCACCTCACGCTTGTGCTCCAAGCCCTCCGCGGTGAGGCCCGCTCCCCTTCCCGTGGTGCGTTCAACCGGCAAATCCAGCAGCACGGAGGCAACCGCGGCGCTGGTGGTGGTGTTTCCTATCCCCATTTCCCCGGCGGACAGGAGGCCGTAGCCCTCCCCATGAAGCTCCAGGGCAAGGTCAATCCCCACCTCAAGGGCGGCGGCCGCCTGATCCCTGGTCATGGCGGGCTCCCTTGTAAAGTCTGCCGTGCCGTAACCGATCTTCCTTTGGAGGAGGCCGGTGGCGCCGAGATCCGCCGCCACCCCGATATCCACCGGTATCACATGGGCGCCCGCCACCCGGCACAGCGCGTTGAGACAGGTATCGCCCGTGGTGAAATTCTCGGCAACAATGGCGGTAACCTCCCGTGTGGACTGGGTGACCCCCTGATCCACCACGCCATTGTCGGCGCAGAATACCACCGCCCCCTTTTTTGAAAAATCAAAGCTGCTGCTTCCGGTCATCCCGGCAATCTTTATCAGGTGCCGCTCCAACCTGCCAAAACTGCCCAAGGGCTTAATGAGGCCATCCAATTTTCTGCGTGTCGCTTCCATCGCGCCCGTATCCACCGGGCGCACACGCTCTAACGCTTCCTGTATCTGCATTGCTTTCTCCTTATATTGAGCCTGAACTGTCCGAAAAGGCGGCGTAATAGTGGCCGCACCGCTCCATAAAGCGGAGGGCGGCTGTTCTGTTGCCCCACATATGCAGGTGGGGATAACCGGCAAAAAGATTTTCCCCGCTGTGAACGCAATCCCAGCGGCGGCCATTGGGCTTCTCCGCCACATAGCTGTCCCCGGTTGCGTCCGCGTCGGAATAGTGGAACTCGTGGATAAACAGCTCCTCCCCGCTTTTGGCCAGCAGATTATCCTTCCGGGCAGACAGCCGGGCATAGCCGAAGCGGGAGAGCTTTGTCCCCATGCGTACGATGGCCTCTACAGCGCCGGACATCCGGTGCGCTTCGCCGTCGCTGGTAATCATCTCCTTGCACAGCAGCATAAACCCGCCGCATTCTGCAATGGTGGGAAGCCCTTCCCTCACCTTGACTGCGATATCCTCCAGCATGGTTCGGTTGAAGGACAGGGACCGGGCGTACAGCTCGGGATAACCGCCTCCCAGCAGCAGCCCGCACACACCCTCGGGCAATGCCTCGTCAGTCAGCGGCGAAAAGGGGATAAGCTTTGCGCCCATGCTGCTAAGCAGATCCAGGCTGTCCTGATAATAAAAGCAGAAGGCACTGTCCCTGGCCACCGCTATAGGCAGGGTAACGGGCTGTCTGATTATCTCTTGAGGCTCGTAAGACAGGGGCCCGGCCTCCGCAGCGATCCGCAGAAGCAGGTCGATATCTATGTTTTCCTCGGTTTGCGAGGCCAGAATATCCATTTTCTGCCGCAGGTCTTTAATCTCTCCGGCGGTAACAAGGCCCAGATGACGGCTGCCGACGGACACCTCCGGCAGGAGGGGCAGGTACCCCAGAACCGGCAAACCAGAATATTCCTCCACAATGCGCCGGTACATTGAAAAATTATGGCTGTTGGCCCGGTTGAGAATTACCCCCGCGATGCGGTTGGGGGCAAATTTTTGGTATCCCTGAAGCTCCGCCGCCAGTGACAGGGATTTTCCCTTGCAGTCCACCACCAGAATTACCGGCGCGTTTAACAGCTGGGCGATATGATGGGTGGATTCCGTGGTGCTGGTTCCGCTCAAACCGTCATAATATCCCATAACCCCCTCGATTACGCCTATGGAATAGGAGGGGCAGTTTTTGGAGAAAAGGAATTTCACCACCTCGTCCCCACACAGGAAGCTGTCTAAATTCCGGCTGGGAACACCCAAAACCTTGGTGTGGAACATGGGGTCGATATAATCGGGGCCGCATTTAAAGGCGCGCTGGTGGATTTTTCGGTTACTTAGCGCCCCCAACACCCCGCAGGTTACCATGGTCTTGCCGCATCCGCTGCCGGTTCCCGCAATAAGAACCCTCGGCACTGTGGTCACCTCGATGCCGTCCACCTCCCGCTAATGATATACACAGGATTTTGGGCGTTCATCATGTGGTATTCCCCTGCCTGCCGGGCTCCGGCAATATTGACGCACTCCACCTCAATTTGGGAGAATCCCCATTTCTCCAGGCAATTCAAGGCTTCCCCCAGGGTTTCCAGCGTAATGGCGTTGATGCAAAGGGTGAAATCAGGGGATTTTTCGGTGAGCAAGGTTATTATCTTCCACAGCTTGCCGCCGCTTCCTCCTATAAACACCCGCCGGGGGGGCGGCAGGCCCGCCAGCGCCCCCGGAGCCTCCCCCTTCACCACCAGCAGATTGCAGGCTCCCAGGGCTGTGCGGTTTGCCCCAAGGAGCTCCAGGGCCTCCGCATCCCGCTCTATGCTATAAACTACGCCGTCCCGGGCGGCTCTGGCCAGGGCCACCGATACCGAGCCGGTGCCCGCGCCGATATCATAGACCACATCTCCCGGTTCCACCGCCAGCCGGTTCACCGAAAGCACCCGTACCGCTTCCTTAGTCATAGGAGTTTTCCCACGCATAAAATCCGCATCCGCAAGGCGGGCCTGGGGATTTACCGCCCCGGGATTGCACAGCAGCAGCACCACCAGCTCCCCAAAGGCAGCCCCCTCCAGGCTGGCGGGGGTTCCATGGGAAATTTGTTCATCCGGAGCGCCCAGGTTCTGTGCCGCCCAGACCTCCAAGTCCCCCAGCCCTGCCCCGCACAGCTCCGACAGGATGCGGCGGATATCCTCCCCGCCGCCTGTAAGGACAAACACGCGTTGGTGATAAGAAGCCGCCCCCAGCACGGACGCGCTCCGGCCGTGGGTGCTCACCACCTTGATATCCTCGTACCCGATGCCCAGCCTCGCGCAGAGCATTTGCAGCGAGCTCACCCCCGCAATCTGCCGGATGCGGTACCGGCTCCCCAACCGCCGGGTCAGGGTACGCGCTAGGCTGTGGAAGCCTGTGTCCCCGGATACCACCACCGCCGTGTCCTGTGGGGTATCCGTTTCCAGCGCCGCCAAAATCTCTTTATATCCGGCGCTGCGGACATGGGGATACTCCGCCGCCAGCTCCCGGGCCAGCCTGGGGGTGGCATAAGCCAGCGCCGCCCCCGCAATCGCCTCTTTAGCTTCTCCGGTAAGGTAAAGCGTATCCCCCATACCGCCGCCAACAATTGAAAGAGTGCTCATAAGCCCCCCCTTTTACTTCATGGTTTCAAGCACTTCTTCCGCAGCGCCGATGGTTTCCTCAATCTGCGCCGCCGTGTGGGCCGCCCCGATAAACATCGCCTCAAACTGGGAGGGAGCCAAATAGATGCCCCTGTCCAACATCCCGGCAAAAAACCGGGCGTACCGGCTCGTATCCGCCGTGAGGGCGGTGTTGTAGTCAACCACCGGGGTTTCGGTAAAAAAGGCGCAGCACAAGGAGCCCATCTGGTTTACCCGGAGGGGGATGCCCGCCCTCTGCGCACCGGCGCGCAGCCCCTCCGCCAGCCGGGCGGCAGCGGTAGTTAACCCGGGATACAGGGTGGAGCGCTGCTGCTCCAGGATTTGCAGCTGGCAGAGCCCCGCCGCCATGGCCACCGGGTTCCCCGACAGGGTTCCCGCCTGATACACCGGCCCGCAGGGGGCGATCCGCTCCATAATTTCCCGGCGGCCTCCATAGGCCCCCACCGGGAGCCCACCGCCGATAATCTTGCCATAGGTGCATAGGTCGGCGGACACGCCGAAATATTCCTGCGCTCCCCCCAGACCCAGCCGGAACCCGGTAATCACCTCATCCATAATCAGCAGGACGCCATGCCGGTCGCAGAGCTCCCGGAGTCCCTCCAAAAAGCCCTGTCCCGGTGGAATAACCCCCATATTGGCTGCCAGAGGCTCCACAATGATGGCGGCTACCTCCCCCTCGTTGGCGTCCAGAAGGCGGCTCACGCTTTCCAGATTGTTAAACTCCGCCGTAAGGGTGTCCGCGGCAATTGCCGCCGGCACCCCGCTGCTGCTGGGGATCCCGGTAGTCATCGCGCCTGACCCCGCCTTGACGAGCATACTGTCGCTGTGGCCGTGATAGCAACCCTCGAACTTGATAAGCTTGTCCCTTCCGGTGTAGCCTCTGGCCAGGCGCAGAGCGCTCATAACAGCCTCTGTTCCGGAATTTACCATCCGCACCATCTCCACCCCGGTCATCCGGGTGACCGCCTGGGCAATCTCCACCTCCAGATGGCAGGGCGCGCCGAAGCTCAACCCTTCCGCAGCCGTTTTTGACACCGCGTCCAGCACCTCCGGACGTCCGTGGCCTAAAATCATCGGGCCCCAAGAAGCCACATAGTCAATATACCGGTTGCCGTCCTCGTCCCATAGGCAGGCGTCCTTGGCCCTGCTGATAAACAAGGGCTCCATCCCCACCGAGCCAAAGGCCCTTACCGGACTGTTAACGCCTCCCGGCAGCAGCTCCTTTGCCGCCGCAAATAAGACCCCGGATTTTTCATGCTTTCCCATCAGCCTATGTCCCCCTTCTGTATGGCCTGCGCCAGCTGGCAGGCATAGTAGGTAATCAAGATATCCGCACCGGCCCGGAAGATGGAAACGGCGCTTTCACACATGGCTCCGTATTCGTCGATAAATCCGGCGGCGGCGGCGGACTTGAGCATGGCGTATTCACCGCTGACGCTGTAGGCGGCCACCGGCCGCTCCGCCCGGCGGGATATATCCCTGATAACGTCCAGATACGCAAGGGCGGGCTTTACCATCAGGATATCCGCGCCCTCCTCCCCATCCAGCCGCGCCTCCAAAAGCGCTTCCCTGGCGTTGTGGGGATCCATCTGGTATCCCTTGCGGTCGCCAACCCCCGGCGCGGAGCCCGCCGCCTCCCGGAAGGGGCCGTAAAAGGCGGACGCGTATTTCACCGCATAGCTCATAATGGGGATTCCCGTATGGCCATGCTCATCCAAAGCCCTTCGGATACCGGCCACGCGGCCATCCATCATATCGGAGGGCGCTACCATATGGGCGCCCGCCTCCACATGGGACAGGGTCGTCCGGGCAAGGAGGGGCAGGGTTTCGTCGTTGTCCACCGTCTCCCCCAGAAGCACGCCGCAGTGGCCATGGCTGGTATATTCACACATGCAGACATCCGTAATCACCAGAAGCTGGGGATACCGCTCCCGCAGAAAGCGCACCGCCTGCTGGACAGCCCCATCCTCCGCCCAGGCCCCCGAACCCAGGGCGTCCTTGTTGGCGGGTATCCCAAATAAGAGCACCGCCGAAACACCGCACGCAAGAGCCGGCTCTATCCCCCGGGGCAATGTGTCCACACTATAGCGGTACTGGCCGGGCATGGAGGGGATTTCCTCCAAAATGCCCGTACCCTCCCGGATAAATAACGGGAGGATCAGTGAATCCCGGCTCATCCGGGTTTCCCGCACCAGCCCCCGTATGGCTGTGGCGCTCCGCAATCTGCGGGGACGGTTGACTATATCCATATTCACACTCCTCTTTTCAGCGACTGCGTCATCCGCGTTCATTTGCTTCGGCCTGGAGGTAGGCGGCCAGCTCCACCCCTAATTTCTGGGCTCTTTTTACAGGCCCGCTGAACATGCCCGGTATTTTCTCACCCTGACGATCCACCGTGTATCCCCGAATCGTCATCTGCCCGCCATCTATCCAGGCATGGGCGGTGGCCGGGGAGGAGTGACCCCCTCCCAGTGTTTGTGAAAACGCAAGCTCCGCCAGGGAGATTTCCCAGGAATTGGCATTATGGTAATTTGCCAGGTAGCCCACCCTCTCCCCGGCGCGGCATTGCACCGCCACAAAGCCCTGCCCACAGCCGGGCACCATCTCCCGGGCGGTAAAATACCTGTTGATGCGGCTCTCCAGTCCCAGGGTTTTCAGGTCGGCGGCACTCATCACCATACCAGAAAATTCCCCGTTATCCAGGCGATCCAACCGGCTCAACACATCCCCCGGCACCATTTTAAGCTGGATACCGGGAAAAAGCTTGCCCAGCTGGTACCTGCGGCACACGCTGGAGCAGCCCAGGGGGCGTCCCTTCAGCAACCGGCCCACACCTGAAGGCAGCACCAGCACATCCCGGGGATCTTCCCTTTGGCTCACCGCGCAAACCGGCAGCAGAGGATTCCGTTTGGCTGCCATATCCTTCAGGCTGTGGACGCTCAGGTCGATAACCCCGTCCGCCAGCGCCTTTTCCAGCTCCCACACATAGGGCGCCCTGCCGTCTACCTCCTTAGCAAGCTCCGGGTACTGATCCTGGATAGTCGGGATGGTCACCAGCTCCACCGGTATCCTGACATCCCATGCGGCAATTGACCTCATAACCGCCTCCGCATGGGCGACGGCCAACGCGCTTCTCCTTGTGCCTATTTTAATCTTATCCATGCCTTCCCCCAAGTATATTCCGTATACGTCCCGCGGCCTCCCGTACAAGACGGTGGTCGCCATTGGTGGATACAAGTCCCACAGCCAGATTTTCCTCCGCTATCAGCGCGGGAAACCAAAAGCTTCCTGTTTGAGGGTTGCTGGCCACCGAGCTGGGGATTCCCAAGCCCGCCGCCTCCCTGCCAATTTGTTCGTTTATCTTTTCATCATCGGTGGCCGCCACCACCAAAACCGGCCTTGACCGTTCAACATCCCCCGGCTGGTACCGCCGGCGGCTCCAATGCACTTTCTCCTCCTCCGCCAGCTTACCGAGCCCGGGCAGCGCTTCCGGAGCGATTACCGTCACCCTGGCGCCGCACCGGAGCAGGACATCCACCCGCCGGAGAGCAACCTTCCCCGCCCCCACCACCAAGGCCTCCGCATCCTTGAGGCTTACAAACAAGGGGAAACGGGGAATCTGCGGCGCACAGGGAAGCTCCGGGATATCCAGCCGCTCCAGCAGCAGCCTGTAAAGCGCGTCCCGGGAGTATCCCTTCTCGGGCCCCGGGCGGCGGATAACCAGCATCCGGATACCCAGCTCCCTCGCGGCGGACAGCTTCTGTCCAAAGCCGCCGATATCCCCCGAATCCTTGGTAACCAGCCAATCCGCCCCCACCGACCGGAGCATGGCCACATTCAGCTCATGGCTGAAAGGCCCCTGCATACAAATGAGCTGCCTGCCGCCAAAGCCCAGAGCCGTACATTTTTCCACCACCTGAGCCATGGGCAGCACCCGCGCAAAAAGGCGCTCTCGGTACCCCGGCACCGCGGTAAATGCCTCCAGCTCCTTGCTGCCCACGGTGAGAAGCGCCTTCCCCCCCTGACGCCCCAGGATGTCCGCCGCTTCTTCCGCCGTTTCCGCCGTAACCATCCCCTCTCCCTCCTGCGATGGGCGCAGAAGGCGCAGGTACTCGGCCCCCGCTTTTCCGCAGGCGGCGGCAATATTCCGGGTGGCCTCCCGGGCATAGGGATGGGTAGCGTCCACCACCAGAGGACAGCCGGTTTCCCGCAGAAACTCCGTCATTTCCCCTTCATCCATCCTGCCCGTGCGGATCTCAAGGCCCGGCTGCTCCCGGGCCAGCTTCCGGGCATAATCGGTAGCCACGCACATAATCAGGCTTATGCCCCGCTCGGCCAGTGCCTCCCCCAAAGCACGGCCCTCGGTGGTGCCTCCAAAGAGGACTATCTGCGGACTGCCCATCCCTTTCCCCCTATACTCCTTCAAAATGAACCCGAAAATCCCGGGCCGCCACGGCGACAGTAACACCTTGATCCGCCTGCTTTCCCACCAGCAGCCTGCCGCTACCGGCCAGTGCCGCCCGTTCGCACACATTGTCTACCCCTGTGACCTCCCGGACAAACGCAGAGCTTGCCCTGCTCCCCTTCACCCGGAGGAGCTCCTCCACCGGATAGGCTGTCATGGGGAGGTTATATTTCTTACAAAACGCCATGAGCGCCGCCTCCCGCGCCTTGAGGGAGATGGTGGCAACCCCGGCTACCCCTTCCAGAGGGAGACCGTGGGCTTCCAGAACGGCACGCACCACCCGCTCCAGCACCAGGTCATCCACCCCCTTCCGACAGCCTATCCCGATCCACAGGCATTTGGGCAGCAGCCACAGGGTGTGGGGGAATACCGGCTTTTCCTCCAGAGAAATCTGAATGCCATACTCGGCTTGCATATCCGTATAAACGCCGGGCGGGAGCGGCCCATCCACCGGAAAATCACTGTGAAATCCCACCGGAATCCCCTCCAGCAAGGCGGAGGAAACCCCACGGATTTGGGAGATGCGGGGGACTGCGCAGCCGTTCCCCGCAGCCCAGGCGTCGGGGGAAAAGCATCCGCGCACGTCGGTGGCCGTGGTAAGCACCGGAGTCCCTCCCGTAAGCGATGCCAGCCGGACAGCCAAAGCGTTGGCCCCTCCGATATGTCCCGACAAGATGGGGATGACGAACCGCCCTTCCTCGTCCATGCAAAGCACCGCCGGATCGCTGCCCTTAGAGCGGAGCAACGGGGCAACCGCGCGTACCGCAATCCCCGCGGCTCCTATGAATAACAGCGCCCGGACACACGCAAACCGCTCCGCCGCCCAGCTCCGGACAGAACCCTCCAGCGTAATCAGCCCCCCCGCCTCCGCATGCCGCCGGGGAGCGTAGCCCTCCGCCTCATCCCCCAAAAGCCGGCACAGCCTGTGGCAAAGCGCCGCCCCCCCCTGGGTAAAGGATATCATTTGAATATCCGCTTTTTTCAATGATATCCCCTCAATTCCTTTGCCGTAATTCCATTAAGATGTCCTCCAGCCCTTCTGATTGGAGCACAATGCCGCTGCGGCAGAATACCCCGAAGACCGCCTCCGCCCGTCCGGCAATCCGGTGCTCCAGCTGGAAGCGGATGCGCTCCCCGATGCTTTTCCAAACAAGCTCGCCCACCCTCCATCCGGCAAGCAGCTCATCCGCCTCATCCACGGTGGCGCACTCAAATACGCGGCGTACCCGCCCGGTATCCAACCCCTGGAGGGCGCAGTGGCAAGCAATAATCTCCATACGCCCATCGGCAACGGCGGAGTGGGTGTTCATAATCCCCCCCGCCAGCTTAACCAGTTTTCCTCCGTGCCCCATAAGCGCCAGCTTGGTAAAGCCCCGATAAACGGCGTAATCAATGGCTTCCCCCACAAAGTTGGAACACTTTATCCCCTCATCCAGATCCACGCCGAACCGCTCCCGGGCAAACTCTCTCCCGTAATTTCCGGGGGTGAGCAGCAGCACGCTCTCTCCCGCCTCCCTCCGCACGTCTATCTCTGCGCGAATGGTAGCCACCAGAGCCGCTTCACTCATGGGTTCCACAATACCTGTGGTACCCAGTATAGAAATACCGCCCAAGATACCCAGCCTGGAATTAAAGGTGCGCCGGGCAATTTCTTCCCCCTGGGGCGCCCAGATAATCGCACGGAACCCCCCGGAATATCCCCGGCCAAACCCTGCCTCGGCAAGGGCTCCGCGGATCATCTCCAATGGCGCGGGGTTAATGGCAGCCTCCCCCACATCCCGGGGAAGCCCGCGCCGGGTCACCCGGCCGACGCCCTGGCCTCCCTCCACATGAATCCCGGAGGGGCACCGGGAAACCGTGGCCAAAATCAGCATTCCGTCAGTGACGTCCGGGTCATCCCCCGCGTCCTTCCGCACCCCGCAGGTCACCGCGTCCTGATCCCGGGATACCCGCTCCACATCAAGCTCCAGCAATATTCCAGAAGGCAACCGGAGATCTACAACGCTTACCAATTCTTTATCCAAAAGCATAACTGCCGCCGCTTTGGCCGCCGCCGCCGCACAGGCGCCGGTGGTATACCCCTTGCGCAGGCGGCTGCCCCCCCGCACGGTATACCGCTCTAGTCTGCCCATTCCATACCACCCATTTTATCCGCCCTTCAAGAGGAGAACCGTCCATTGAAAACACTAAAACCGCTCCGCACGCCAAGCAAGGAGCGGCCTAAGGTAATGCACTCATTAGCTTTTCCAAATGGAATAATGCTCTGGAAAACACTCTTTCATCCCGTTTGTGCACGCGGCAAAAGGGCAAGCCGCATTTTGGCTATTTCTTCCCTTTGCTGCAAGCTCCATTATAATATAGAACAATTCCATTGTCAAAAGAAATCGGGCAATTAATACAACCGTTGAGAGGAAAAATAACCGGAAACAAGGATAATGGCGCATAATCATAAGACAAAGTTTGCTTCAGTTAATTATATGATTATATTAATGTAATTTCAATAGATAATTCACATTTTCCTTTAATGTTTACTTGCCATGTGGTATAGGAGAATTCCGGATGTTGCTCTTGACTGACGGCGCACACCGGGGAACAACGTAAAAAGAAGGGACAGCCTTACCGCTGCCCCTTCTTGCGTTGTTCCGGTTTTCCCGGGAAATATCTCCAGTAAAGCCCGTCCCCTTCACTTCACTTTACTTTTCTTTTGACTCCAGGATTGTCTTGAGTTCATCCATAAAGGAATTGATATCCTTAAACTGCCGGTAAACAGACGCAAAACGGACATAGGCCACCTCGTCAATATCCTTGAGGCCGGCCATGACCAGCTCGCCTATATGCGTGGATTGCACCTCCCGATCCAACGTGTTCTGAATATTGGCTTGGATGGCGTCTACCAACTGCTCCAGTGTCTGCATGGATACATACCGCTTTTCGCAGGCGCGCATAAGCCCGCTTAAGATTTTGTTCCGGTCAAAGGCTTCCCGGGTCTTGTCCTTTTTTATCACCATAATCGGGGTGGTTTCCACAATTTCATAAGTGGTAAACCGTTTGTGGCATTGCAGGCATTCCCGCCTGCGCCTGATTTTTTCGCCTTCTTCCGTAGGCCGGGAATCAATTACCTTGCTTTCATCAAAAAAGCAAAAGGGACATTTCATCTAAAATCAGCTCCTAACCGTCGCGTTACTCCAAGTAGTCCTCCAGAAGACTTGCCACATGCATCGGTGAAGCGTCGCCATCCACGCACAATTGGATAAAAGCTTCAACATATTCCCTGTTGGTAGATATATCACGATAGTGCAGCAATGCCTTCCCGTCCGGATCCGTCATCCGGATACCATATGTAGTATACTGCATTTCATCCTCACCGTCAATATTACAGGTTGTGAGCTCCATTAAGAACTCCATCCCCCGTTCATGCAAGATATTCTTTTGCGTTGCTTTCATTTTTCATACTCCTCCTTATTTTTTTCGCACACCTCATGTACTTTGTCAGGCGCTTCGTTTACGGTTTTCATCCCGCTGTTCTTTCATACCAGAACTTACTTTTACATAATACATCACTTCGCGCGATTTGGAAAGGAGAAATAAATGACAATACAGCTCTAATTTCTACATATTTCTCCTTTTATATATAGTATTTCCATAATTTTTTCCATAATATAATATCACAAATTACCAAATTATCCATTAAGTGTCGAACAGCGTCGCCTTAATTGTTGCATTCTAAGCTATGTGGAAATTGATGTGCAAATATGTTGATAACCCTCATTTATTTCCACAATAGTGTCAAAGTTTTCCCTATATAATTCAACAATCACTCCGCCATCAAATCCATTCTTTTTGATAGTGGAAAGAAAAACAGGTATGTTTAAAACTCCCCGGCCCGGCACCAGACAGTCCTGACCGGGCAGATGGTCGCTGATATGCACGTGCCGCAGCCTCTTTCCCATTGCTTTTGCAAATTCATAAACATCTTCTCCGGCGCGCACTGCCTGCTTGGTATCCAGCACATAGCATACCTGGGGCAGGGCTTCCGCCATCGCGGTAAAAAAACCGGAGCAGTAACCGACGCACCTGGCTACATTTTCATGGCACAATTCCACCCCATGACACGCCCCCATCTCCCAAAGCCGGTTAAAGCGGTGGAAATATTCATTATAGCTCATCTTGGAAGACCTCATACCTCCGTGAAAAACCACGATATCCGCCCCCAAAAGATTCGCCGCCTGAAAATACCGTTGGTACACCTCCGTTCCCTCGGAAAACCGCCGGTCATAGCCCGAAAAAAAATACATGGGCTCCATTCCGGAGGTATAGGGGTGAACCGACAGGACACGGATACCGGCATCATCCACAATCCGGCGCATCTCCTTTAAAAAGCCCGGCTCCAGCTCACAGGCGGAATTGATAAAAAACTCCACCCCCCGGGGTTGCAGCCGGGCTAACATCCCCAATGCCGTTTCCGTGTACATGGGGTAAAAACACGCTGTAGAAATACCTGGTATCATGGTGTTATTCATTCCTTTTTGGATGGCAGTATTTCACATTGCAATAAAATATCGCGTTGTGCTATAGTGATCGTGATATATACATATTCTTCGGAAAATGAGGGATTTTTTTCATGAAATTACTTAAGCGTCCCAGAAAATGGCTGTCGGGACTCCACCGATATTCCAGATTTTCCTTCCGCTTAGGGTTTGGCGTCATGATTTGCCTGTACATAGTCGCCCTATTCGCTTTATGGATCTCGCCTGACGCAGCCAGCTACTTTCGCGCCATGGCTGTGTACCGGGGCGCTTTGGAGGCGGCTCCGGCCAGTCTGGCCGCGGGTATTGGCGCCGGGCTGCTGTTCGACTTAATGTACCGATCCCGGCACCCGGAGGAAAACGACGGGGACGACGGGGATCGTTAGCACCTTCCTTTCAACATTATAACACGGATTTCGTTATTATTCATTGGGTTTCCTTTGGGTAATCGTTAGTAATTATGCAAAAAAATAGATTTTTGCCAATAATTTTTCGTTTTATTGGAAACGCCTCCTTATATAAGGAAAGTATAACATAGTAAATTATCAAATTTTACCTTATTTTGAATGCCAATTAGTTTCTTTTTCCTTTTTTACTTCCCGAAAGCACGAAATCCTCCGTATATCCGGCTGCATTGCCGGATATACGGAGGATTTTTCGCATACTGTCCGATTAATAGTTTTCCGCCTTAATTTGGAAGTAAGCTTTGGGATGCGCGCATGTAGGGCAAACTTCAGGGGCCGCCTTGCCAACAACAATATGGCCACAGTTGATACACTGCCAAATCATATCGCCATCCCTGGAAAACACAAGGCCACTCTCAATATTATCCAGCAGCTTACGGTACCGCTCCTCATGCTCCTTCTCGATCCTGGCTACTTGGTCAAAGAGAAACGCAATATTGTCAAAGCCCTCCTCCTTGGCTTCCTTGGCAAAGGAGGCATACATATCCGTCCACTCATAGTTCTCACCGTCGGCCGCATCCTTCAGGTTGGCTATGGTATCAGGCACGTCATCGTTGTGCAGAAGCTTAAACCACATTTTTGCGTGCTCTTTTTCGTTATTCGCCGTCTCCTCGAAAATGGCGGCAATCTGGTTGTAGCCTTCCTTTTTCGCCTTGGACGCGTAATATGTATACTTGTTTCTTGCCTGGGATTCCCCCGCGAATGCCGCCATCAGATTCGCTTCTGTTCTGGTACCTTTTAGTTCCTTCATTATTCGTTCCTCCATCATTAAAATAAAATTATTGTTTAGGATTTACTCCTTTTACACGATGTCATCCGGTAACCTACAGTCCGGGCAGATACCCTTGAATATGATGTCATGGGATTCGATGAGATAACCGTGGACATCACCGGCCTGCTTCATGAGATCTCTTTGAAAGGGCATATCTATATCGGTAACAGCACCGCAACGGCTGCACCGAATATGATAATGATCCGTGACGCTTGCGTCAAACCGATCCGCCCCGTCGGGAATCCCCACCCTGCGCAGCTTACCCGCCTCCACCAGCGCGTTCAGATTGCGGTATACCGTGCCGCGGCTGATGGTGGGGCACCCGGCGCTAACCAATCCATATACCCCATCCGCAGTAGGATGATGCAGATCCTGTATTGCTTTTAACACCAAGCTCTTCTGAAATGTATTTCTAGTTTCCATAAGTCTTCTTCCTTAATAGTAATAACTATCAATAAGTATATTATACTTATTGATATAATTTTTGTCAAGCCATTCCGCGAAAATAATATGTTTATTTACTTTTTTTGCTTCCCGTGGTACACTGGGTTACTGAAGACTATTTACGCATATATCTGTACACGAGGTGAATTTTTTTGGAGGACTTAAAAAATGAAAAAAGCATACTGAGGGAGTTGATATCTTGGGCTAAGAGCCTGGCAATGGCCCTGATTATCGCCCTGTTAATTAACAATTTTCTTCTTGTTAATGCCTCTATTGAATCCGGCTCCATGGAGACTACGCTTATGACCGGAGACAGGGTTCTATGCCACCGGCTGGCATATCTTACCCAAGATCCCAGCCGCTTCGATGTGGTTATTTTTAATTACACACAGAAAGACGGAGTGACCCTCAAATATGTAAAGCGCATCATCGGCTTACCCGGTGAAACGGTGGATATTGTGGATGGAAAGGTATATATCGACGGCTCCCCCACTCCCCTGCCGGACAGCTTTACCAACGGCCCCCCCTATGGAGATTTCGGCCCCTTTGAGGTGCCGGAGGATCATTATTTTGTATTGGGGGATAACCGGAACAATTCCGACGATTCCAAGTCATGGCTTGACCCCTATTTACCCCAGGATAAGATTCTTGGAAAGGTTTTTTGCACCTACTATCCCACCCCAGGCTTGTTAAGCAAGGTTACGGGATAGCTATCCCAACCATGCTGCCCGCCAGGATTCCGCGTGATTTTGGGGGTTTTCAACCGCACTTCGCGCCTTTTTGTGGAAAACATTTCACAACAGGGCACACTTCCATGGTTAGTCAGCCAGCGGCTTATGGGACACCCGGCCCGTGCCCACAGGAGCAGATTCGCACTGCCAAATAGCAAATATAAACGGTTTCAGGTTTTGCAGTCAAAGGAGATTGGGGCGGCATGCGGATAAACTGTTCTTCTACAGCTACGACAAAAAAACCAACACATACCGGCGCATCGAGAAACCCGCATATTGGATAGAAAAAAACGGGTATATGCATTTTGAGACGGAGCTTGCGGGGGATATTATCATCACCGAGAGGCCGCCGGAACGGAAATAGGCTCAACGCAACAACACATTAAAAAACGGAGCAGCTCAAAATGAATCGCTCCGCTTTTTAGTTGTAAGCTGCTTTCATTATGCACGTATAGAGCCGGAAAGCAAAAAAATCAAACCTCATGCAAAGTTCAACCCCGTTGGCTGTTCAGCCAACGGGGTTGTTCATAGTATTTCATAGTTTCTAAAGTTGTCACAATGAAGTGCAAGGAATCAATACTACGCAGTTATTGATCTGCGCAGCGAAGAAAATGCAGCGCCGCTATCCATTGTTGAAATCATCACTTGACGCTATTCGTGGAAGCGCATATACTGTAGTCATATACACGCATATTTTGTCTAACATGGGGGAACGCCACATGGATTATATATCAGCTGCTGGAGGAAAACCGCATCGACGGTGCGCTGCGCTTCGGACACGCCTGGATGATACCCAAGGCGACGGACAAGCCACCGGACGCGAGGATCAAAAGCGGCAAGTACAGAAAGACCCCAAAAGAAAGCCCTGTAAACGAATAGTGTATGGGAGCTGATTCCGCGTTGACAAAGAAAGGGGCGGCGAGCATTCTTCCTAACCAAGAGCCGGGTAAAACCGGCGAAGAACTGTACCGCCGCTATCTGGATGGCGACGAAAAAGCGTTTGAGGAATTGGTCGGGCTGTACGAGCGGGATCTGGCCTTGTTTATAAACGGCATCGTCGGGGATATGCACGAAACAAAGCACCTGCTGATCGACACCTTCGCCCAGCTTGCGGTGAGCGGCGGGCGGTTCGAAGGAAGGCCGGCTCTCAAGACGTATTTGTTTGCGATTGGCAAGCATCTTGCCTTACTGTATGTAAAGCTGCGCGGGCGCGAAACGCATCTCTCCTATGTGTCAAATTTGGCGCGGCGTTTACGACATTGTGCGCAAAAACCGCAGGACACAGGCGCAGGGCATGGAGTTGTAAATTTACTTTCGTAGGCAGGACATGCAAAGGTGACAAATCTTGCTTATTTTTGTTGAAATTGGCAGAATTTTCAGGTATGATTGTTATAAAATTATCAATAGCCAACGCTTAAGGCTCCCCTCGCGGGGAAAACCTGCTGGAAGGCGATTTATAAAAATAAAAACTCCCGCTGCGCTTTTTGCAAGCGTCCGCAATTACTCGAAAACCCGGAAGCAGCCCCTGTTGTGTGGGAGCATATCCATGAACTCACCGGCAGGCGTTATGTCGTGTATGATTGCATCATACAGTGGGAAAAAAAGGCGCATTTGGAATACGCCATTGAGATAACCCGCTTTAAATAGTTTGCGCTGCCGGCGCGGCAAGGGCGAGTTTTTGGTTGAGGGGATGTTTATGAATAAT
>Ga0153947_1000078_pt1 | contig 40632 bp, 47 predicted proteins | sample TSNJ031MetaG_FD_104697 | JGI IMG/M metagenome (GOLD analysis project Ga0153947, IMG submission 104697) | Attine ant fungus gardens microbial communities from New Jersey, USA - TSNJ031 MetaG | ecosystem: Host-associated > Fungi > Mycelium > Unclassified | place: USA: New Jersey, Wharton State... | reverse complement strand
TTCTCATTGTTGGCAGTTCGGAAGATCCAGTAACCCAGCAAATTAACACCGACAATAGCAGCAGTCCTCATGGGGCCCAGTTCTACAGGATGAAAGGCAAGATACCTCGCTTGAAGGGTGTATGTGAATGGGACCCATGTGAGGTCTCCGACAGCAAGCATCCATCCAAATCCATCGGTGGTAATGTCCATGGTTGTGAATAGCGCTGGCTCGTTGTACAGACCATCCGCGACATACCAGAACTGGAAGACAAGGACGAGCCACATGGAGTCTGTGACCTTTAAAAGACCACCTCTGCGGACGGCTTGTTCGCAGACCATGCTGATGTTGATGAGGACCCAGAGAATGAGGCCTGGGCGGAGCTCGTTAAAAGATTTGATGTCGAAGGAGCCGATCGAGGGGTTGAGTTCGCGTCCGATGAAGAACTGAAAGTATCGTGAGGCTGGGCAAGGACTGAATTATAGCATGATTTACGCACGTCGTAAATCATGTTGGTCGAGTTACCACCGAGAGCGAGCAGAGCGCCAGAGCGAAAGGAGGAGGCGTAGCAGTAAATTGCTTGTACGATGGCCATGAGTACAGACGCGGTCAAAAGACCGACCCACTTCTCGTAGAGGATGGTGAATGCCTGGGGACCGAAGTTGATGACAATGCCGCTGACGATGCCGAGCGCGAGTAGGAATGTCGAGAACGCTAAGATACGTTAGTGAGCGGCCAGAGGGGCGGTTGGGTGTCGTACCATTAATTTTGTATTGTTTTTTGCTGCCGTTGCGGAGAGTAGTGCCATCTAGATAAAAGCAGCGTCTGAATCCCAGAGGTCGGACAGGCTGGGTACGGCGGCGAGGAGGGCATCGGAGTTGAGAGTCGGGCGACAGGCGTTGGCGTCGTTAAAGACAAAGAAAAGGGTGTAGGCGACGGCGGGGACGGCGAGGGTGACGAAAAGGGCACCAGGTGGCCCACCAAATTCGTAGTGGCGTGTTGGTGGCCCACGTTCATGACAAGAACACCCCCTTCCTTTTTGGACTCTCTGATGACATCCCTTGCTAGTCGCCTCAACGATCTTCCCGTTGCCCACGCCCAGCAACTCATGATGTATATCTTCATCGGTATACTCACTGCCCAGCTCACCCTTCCCAGCGATGACGACTACAGACTTCTTCTCCAGGACATATTCCAACGAGCAGCCGTCCCTATCCCAGCCCCCCTACCCCAGCAACAACTTCCGTCGTCTGCCCCACATGACTCAGACGGTAATTCTGCTATCTTGATAACCTTGATCACTTCCACCTTGTTGCCGCCAGAATAATTCTTTTTTGTGTAAATCTGCAAGTCAGCACGGCGAAATATGTTAGAACACATACTCAAAGGCACTACCAAGACTGAATTATATATTATCAAGATGCGTGGCATTCACCCAGCAACCATGGAGAGGGAATAGCACCCCGGAAACTAAGTTGACATACGCGTCAACTATTGTCGCAGAAATCGCAGTCTGGAAAATACGATCAGTTGGTCGGTTTAGTATTGTACTGTCTCTAAAGCCTACCAGGACCTCAACTAGTTTCGACCATCAGTCGTCTCTATCAATCAGAAATCAAATTCTATAAAACATACCTCCCATGATGATATATCAAATTAGTGTGACTAGGAATCAGTATAGCGAGTCCATTGGCACATACTTCTAGCCCTCACCAATGCAATGCTTGTTCCAAATCGTTCGAAGGCGGAGGACCAGCAGAATCTTCACTACCACTAAATTCAACAATGCGCAGAAGCTATTGACATCAGATACTCTAGTCATTATAAGTCGTGATGAAACTCACTTGATAGCTAGTGAATGACCAAATATACACCTGGCAAAGAGTATGTGAGAACGAACAGCAAATACAATTGATGTATACCACTACGACATCCTAGTCAATGAAGATACCAAAATTGGATTGAGAGTAATGTCTTGCTGATTTCGATGCTCAGGCTTTATTGTCAGCTGGTGAAGTTGTTATCAATATGCATTTGATTTATGTCACATAATTTCCTCGTACAATATGAACTCATTCTGAAAAGTTGGATCAGTTGTCTCATTAAATAGATGACATGCAATTTTGACCATTTCCTCCTGAGTTTCCATATGTGAATGACGATAGTCAGCCATCAAATGAGAAACATGCCTGTGGAGGTACTGAACCTAGGAGAGAAAAGATATGTGGAATCATTGTTTACAAATGGAAAGCCTCACCTGTTGAGGAATGTAATCGATAAAATCATAAAGTAGCAGTAATGACTTGGAAAGGCTTCAGCTGTTGCTTTGAGAACGATAGAATAAAGAAGAGCATACCTTGGCCGTAGTGTTTAGAAGTTCAGCGAGCAGGGTATAAGCCAGACAAGGTTAATATGGCGACAACCGAATGTTTTCTCATGAGCATACAGCCCATCGAGGAAGGCTAAATTCGGAAGTTTGCTCTGCTCATGCGATTGGATCCGAAATGACGCCTCCGTAATACATACTTTTACAGTGTCATTGATTGATTTACTCAGACTCCGACAAACCGACACCCCGCTCCGAGTACACTATTCCGTGTTACTCCACTCGGAACTTGGATCACAGCTGCCAAAGTAGAAGAACAGTATGATAGTTGAATGGATACTGATTCCGATAACGATGAAATGAAGAGATTTAGGCAGCACCTAGCACAAGTGTTAACAAATTTCCTTATCGTACTGATATGCAGCTGAGGGCAAGATAATACGAGACAGATTTGGGCACATAACTGTGGTAGATGCAATACCGTCTCAACACGATCAATAGCTCAATCAAGACCATACTCATAGTCACTCAACTCTCAGATCCCCAAGATAAAATCATATATAGACAATGAATAGAACAGATAAGGAATAAAAAACGATTAATCATACAAGAAAATGATACGATAAACTAGGAAACCTCGGCCAATAGACCTGAGAAAAAATGCTTGGCGCCCACTATTACTCCGCTGCACGAAAGATTGAAGAACATCATAGTTCATATTCATGGCCGTCGTCGGTCCTCCTGTCCGAGGCACATTAGGAATCATAGATGAAACATTCCCGATTGCATTCATGGTGTTCATGTTCATACCCATCAAGCTCATCGCATTGGGCTGCCCACTACCAGTAGCACCACCCATAGACCCCGACTCAGATGTAGTCGTTAGTGTACCGCTATGTATCTCACCCACCGCGTCTTAGCACCTGCTTGCTTGTTGCGGTATACAAGTACAGAATTCTCTCTCTCTCTCTCTCCCATAGACCCGAATGTACAAGGTTGGAGTTCAGCCCAAATTGATCTCAAATTGATTAGCCATTGCAGCACGGCTCTGTCGCTGCTGCTGGTGCCGGAGGAGCACACGAAAGAAATTGGCAGTAGCTTCAGGACTAGTGGCTAAATTCAGACGAAGCTGGTTTAGACTACGGCTCTTTGTTCAGGGGCAGGTTGCACAATGATGGTTGATATCTACTGTGGGATTGCAAATTGTATACTCAACCAGATAATTACCCAAGTTCAAACATCCGAGTGACTTAAGCGCCATCCTTCAAACTGACAATACATGATGCCGAACAACTACCCTTCATTCTTCATCCGCGTCTTCGCCAAGGCATGCTGCTTCTTGATCACCCCTAAACGACGTGCACGTTCCCTGTGCTCTTTCACCTCTCTCACCAGCACCTCTTCTTCCTTCAAAATCCCGATAATCCTCTGCGCTGCACGTGCATTCTTCCTCAAAAACAACTCTTGAATAAGCATCTTGTAAAGAGGCCGCACATGACGTTTGAATGAAAACCCCTGACGAATTCCCGACAGATCCAGAGCTACTTCCCCCGGTGGCGTGCCAAACGGCACTCCATTTGCAGTATGCCACCGTTCTGAAGCTGGATAACCGTTTCGAACGAGATGATCAAATAAACACATAATGTTACGTGAGTCCATTTGACCTCTCCAGCGAAGCATGGTCTTGATAACAATATTGACCGTGATACGATCGGCCACAAAACTATACTTCTGCGAAAGAAAATCTTTGGCACGCAATACATGTCGCATGAGGCGCCCATTACGCTTATTCCAATACAAGAGGGATGCATGGAGGTAAGTATTACCTATCGCTGTCATATCCTGTGACTTGAGCTGACTAGACGACTGCGCAATTAACTGCCTCGCAAGATTAAAACGCCGATGTCGCAGTAAGACTTGCACAGCAATCAAAACAACGGAGCCGTTGATGGGTGAGGCTGTCAGAACATGAAATGATCGTAGCACAGTCCACCAGACTGATCGCCCTGGTTTGCGCAGAGATAGGGAGACAAAATGGTCACGCAACGTCTCTAGACAGGGTTGGTCAATGTAAGGAGGGGACGCAAGTTTGAAGGCACCAGCGCAAGCCAGTCTATATCTCGTTTTTCTGAATAAGCTCTTGATAATGGCCGGCTTTTCATGGAACACTTCAGTTGCTATGTGGAAGACTCTGACTCCCAGAGTGAACTGACGATACTGAAAAAGTGTGTGAATGATCCGGAGGAAATAACGATAAGAGAACATGGTTGGATTGTTCTGGCGTAAAACCTCAAGGACTTGAACAGCTTTCAGGGGATGCCGCGAAGCAATCATTATAGGGAGAAAGAAGCGAATGGGATACTTGAGTCGGCTGGGAATTTTGACGTTGGAGTAGCACGTCAGCATTGCCTCAGCAGTGGCTCCGGCAAGTGCAGGAGCCGTATCTTCTTGTCTGTTCGTTTGGAAAGTACGTAAAATGGTCTCCAGCAGGGGTTCCAATGAGGTACTGTCAAATCGGTCATCCTGAAGAAATGCGGTTACTTGATCCCAGTAGTGCCCATAAGCCAAAGTCTGGGCGACAAAGATCGACGCTTCGGAGGAAATTGGTATTCCATGAGAAAGGCACTCGCAGTAAAATCGATATACAGTATCCGCATCCGAAGTTGCTAGTTGTATAAGTATCCCTGTGAGATAGAAATCTAAGTGAAAAGAGTTGTGTGGGACGTCTCCGAGGAAGGACAACATCCGTGTCGATACTAGGCCCCCGAAAACCAGCACGCACTCTGCAAGAGCTCTGAAAAGCTGTTCTACCTGTCTAGCCTCAGGCTCCTCGACATGTGAAGCGGTCTTCCACAGCACGCCTGCGGAAATATCCTCAAGACACGAGTCCAACAATAATCTGTCTCGGAGTCGAGCAGCTGCACGAAGAAAAGCAGTCGCGACAATCCGGCGAATCTCGCCTGGTGTGTCAATGGTAGTAACACCTTCCCATAAATACCAGAGGGACCGTATGATAGTCTGTAACTCCCTGACTTCAGCAAACGTCAGGTTTCGACCATGGAAAACCTGATCTAACATCGCTAGGCCGATGAATGGTCTCCAATCATGACCATCAGTTACGAATCGAAAATCTGGCAAACCAGAAATTTTCTGTGGCATAATCCACGCAGCTAGCAGGACTAGGTTACTGAAACGGTCATTGATAGGAATCTCTCCTGCGATGCTCGATTGAGCACAGTCTTTTGCCCATGACAGAAGAACAGGGGATGTCCCCATTTCCAAGTAACACGGAAAGAATGAAGCCACAAAACCAACGACAATATCCTCTATTCCGGGAGATTTTCCAGCGTGTTCTCGAAAATTTCCGGGCTTGGAGCTGGAAAGACGGAGGTGCATCATGTCAAGTATTGCTTCCTTTTGCTCCAGAGATAGGACATTGTTATATGTCAGGATGACGGTCCAGAGAATCCCGACAATGTCTCGATGAGGATTGTGCTGATTTAAAACACCCAAAAGAATGTTGAGTGCACCTCCGAACTCAGGCATCAAGGGAGGCATGAAGAAACTGTTAAGATATGGAACAACGATCGCAGGTTCTGACCGTATCGTGAGCGCAAGTCGCAGATAATATGCTTGGGCCTTTTGCCTTGCAGCTAGATAAGAACAGCCATCGAAAACAAGAATTCAAGACATGCACAAATACACACACCTTCAAAGCATTTAGTTCTTGTTTGTTCCAAATACGCCCTCATTGACCAATAGTTCTCCCTCTCGCCGAACAAATGCCCCAGGGATTCTTTCATCTCTGCGACCATCATAATTTCCTCCCAAAATTTTCTTCCTGTCAAATTCGTACACCATTGTCCCAAGTGATTGTGGAACTTGCAGGCATTTATCTCATCGGAAATTGTCCCTAAGAGGCAGAGCAGCTCATCACTGGCCTTGGCATCTAGTTGACGCAATAAATCTGGACCAAATCGCCACAGAATCGTCCTCAGTTGTTCAAAATGGGTTGGCAGGATAGTGTCAGAAGTAATATTGCCGAGTACTCCGTTCACAAACTCGAGGGCATCCGCGAATACATTCAAAGAGGTGGAACCCAATGAAGCTGCTGGATCAAAAGGTGGAGACAAGGCGTTACAGGAAGTGTCCAGTGTGGTAAACTCAGTGTTATCCTGGGAAGGATGCGTTGGCGACTCGTCATGACTTTGAACGAACAGACGGCTCCTTGCTGCCAGTGTTCCGGCTAGTTTGCAATGTCCAGGGTTGTCTGGCCCATATGAATACACTGTTCCATTATTGACATGGCTGGTGGAAGCATCTACTGGGCCATCAACCAGTGCAGAGCATGCTTCATCTGAAGGTAAACCTATGGGTTTCCGAGGCCTGTCCAGTGAACGGGGCTTCGGAGGATTAGACGCATATCGAGGCTTTGCGTATGAAGACCTATAAAATATCGTTCAACCATTGTTTCTCATGAAAAGTTGACGCACCATAAATTAGAAATTATTCTAGTGTTACTTTTGCGCGAGTGGAAAATTAGCTGGCAACATCGCAACATTCCATTGCATGGAGGTAAACTGGAAAACTACGATCGACACGTCACAACCTCACTGGAGGTATACTTGCGAGTAGTCCCGGCTCGCTCTGCGCTGAAAAAGCGCGATGCGAGGTGTCAGGGGCGGGACTCTTGGACCACAGAAGACAGCCCACTAAGACGCCGAGGTCATTGCCGTGGCGGAGTTTGAACCTTATTTCCCAAGGGTCTACACATAAAATCCCTTGTATCATCTGTCCTCGACACAAGTTGCCTTGAAAAATCCATTGGCACTACCTGGTTGGTAATAAGTTTTCCGCTGGGTTTCTCCGACTTACGATGAACTCAGGAGCAGAGGTCAATAGGGAGGTTAACTTGGACTCGCAATCTATCATATCTGTGCGTGCTTTTGGAAGCTGAAAACCGATGGACTACCCATACTTTGCAGATAATCACAAACAATGGGTGCTTCTCGTGCTGACAAGGAGATTTATTCCCAGAAACTCAAGGAGCTTTTTAACACTTATCGTAAGTCTGCTCGTGCTTGTCCCGCGAATCTTGTTGAACGGATACGTGAAGGTTCCATCTTTGTTGTGAACGTGGACAATGTCGGTTCCAACCAGATGCATCAGATCCGTGTTGCGCTCCGTGGCAAAGGTATCGTCTTGATGGGAAAGAATACCATGATTCGACGTGTGATACGTTCTAACCTATCGGAGTTTCCTGAACTCGAACGTCTCCTGCCTTGTGTGAAGGAAAACGTCGGCTTCGTCTTCACTTCTGAAAATCTCCCCGATATCCGTGATATCATCGTTGCCAACAAAGTTGCTGCACCTGCCCGTGCTGGTGCCTTCTCTACCAAGGATGTCTACGTTCCTGCTGGTAACACGGGCATGGAACCAGGAAAGACATCTTTCTTCCAGGCCCTTGGTATCCCCACAAAGATCGCCCGTGGTACCATTGAAATTATCTCCGATGTCAAGGTCGTCTCTGCGGGGACTCGTGTTGGTCCATCCGAGGCCACCCTTCTCAATATGTTGAACATTTCCCCGTTCACATACGGAATGACCGTAGTCCAGATATATGACTCTGGCAACGTGTTCTCTCCTCAGGTCCTTGATGTTAGCGAGGAAGAACTCATGGATCGTTTCCTCACTGGTATCAAGACGATTGCGTGCATCTCTCTTGCCCTTCACTATCCTACCCTTGCCTCCATCACGCACTCCCTTGTCAACTCTTACAAGAATGTCCTTGCTATCTCCTTGGGCACTGAATACACTTTCGATGGCTCAGAAAAGGTGATGTATCTCTTTTTTTGGTATTTGAACTCAAAAACTAAAAGTATGCAAAGATCAAGGAATATCTGGAAAACCCTGAGGCCTTTGTTTCTACTTCTGCTCCTGCTGATGCTGCTGCTCCTACTGATGCCGCCAAGGCTCCTGCGGCCGAGGAGAAGGAAGAGGAAGCTGAGGAATCCGATGAGGACATGGTACGTTGATTTTGATACCTTTTGGAATATGCTCATACGTTCTGATCCAGGGCTTTGGTCTTTTCGACTAAACACGTTGGACTCAAAAAAGCATGGGAGCAATGATTCAAACTGCTCCAATCTTCACCTGTATTCTGAGATTTAGTGCTTTATGCATGATTTTCTGTTCTCTCGAATCTTCCAATGGCATTGGGTATTAAAAGATATTTGAGGACTGAAAATAACCAATCAGAGTTGTTGACCATTTGGGATAGTATCACATGTGAATCCTTTATGAAAGTCTGGACAATAGACTGGGATAGAAGAGCTTGATGCAAATTTGATAGGGTCTGGAACCTAGTTGTCGTGTAGATTGACTACATATATAGCAGTGAGCAGCTTTCATGGGCTACTATGACCCTTCCTGGTGCCTTCCTAGCGATCGCACGTTTTTCATGATCCGATTATCAATCCCAATCCGGAATCGCGCCTTGGGTTTTCCCCCTCTTTCGCTTAATACACTCAATCCTTCAGCGTTGATTGTTGCCCCTATATAATCTTGTCACTTCTCTCTCAGTGTCATCCCAGGTCTCCCAACTCTCATCACTGACCATTGTCTACCATGGATAAACCTAGCGGTCATTTAATAGTCGTGTCCAATCGACTGCCCATCACCATTACGAAGGATTCTAAAGGCGAATATCATTTCAAGATGTCGTCCGGTGGCCTTGTTTCCGCTCTCTCCGGGTTCAAAAAATCACTCAGTTTCACCTGGATTGGCTGGCCGGGCTTCTTCATCCCATTCAAAGACCGCCCTCACGTTGACAAGCGGCTGATGGAGGAGTATTCCTGTCAAGCAGTATACCTCGATGACGACGTTGCAGATCGCCACTACAATGGCTTTTCCAACTCAATTCTTTGGCCGCTCTTTCACTACCATCCTGGAGAAATGAACTTTGATGAAGCGAATTGGCTGGCTTATAGACAAGCAAACATGCAATTCGCTGAGGCCGTCCGACAACAAATTACCCCTGGAGCTATGGTATGGGTACAAGATTATCACCTTATGCTCTTGCCTATGCTATTGCGCGGACTCATTGATGGACGCAATGTCGACAACTTCACACTGGAACAATTATCAAGAATTGCAGAAGGAGTTGAAGGAGAGGAGTTTGGATCTCCCGCAGCAGCCAGCATTCCTGGGATCAAAATCGGGTTCTTCCTGCACACACCGTTCCCTAGTAGTGAAATCTACAGGTATGTCAAGATTGATACGGATCTTTTCGTCTTTCACTATTGCGCAGAACCCTTCCAGTCCGCCGTGAAATTTTGTATGGTGTTCTCTATTGTGACCTTATCGGCTTCCACACCTACGATTATGCACGACACTTCCTTTCGTCCTGTACACGTATCCTTGGCCTTCCGACGATGCCGAACGGGGTAGAATTTGAAGGTCGCCTTGCCCACGTTGGAACATTCCCCATTGGGATAGAGCCGGACTCTTTCATTGACGTGAGGATTCACTGACAATTCACCGACTTGCTTAAGGATGATCTCATGCTTAAGGTGATGTCAGAATCTACGAAAGCAGTCCGTCAAGGACCGCATCCACCAGTTGGAGCAGCGATTTGGTGGAGTGAAGGTCATCGTTGGTGTAGATCGCCTCGATTACATTAAGGGAGTTCCCCAAAAGCTCCATGCGATGGAGTTGTTCCTTACACAGCACCCAGAATGGATCGGCAAAGTCGGTTAATGCCCTATGTGGGAGCGACTTCTGATCTCCTGTTTTCAGGTTGTGCTTGTTCAACTTGCGGTGCCTTCGCGTCAGGACGTGGAGGAATATCAAAACCTCCGGTCGACAGTGAATGAGCTTGTTGGAAGAATCAATGGGCGGTTCGGCACCGTTGAGTTCATGCCTATCCATTTTATGCACAAGAGTCTCGCATTCGACGAACTTTGTGCTTTGTACGCCGTCAGTGACGTTTGTTTGGTCACGAGCACTAGGGACGGTATGAATTTGGTTTGTCTTTCAATGCCTAGGCGCTGGAGTCACGGATCTAAATCAGTTCTTCAGGTATCCTATGAGTACGTCGCTTGCCAACAAGCGCGTCAAGGTGTTATGATCCTGTCCGAATTTGCCGGTGCAGCGCAGAGTCTCAATGGGTCAATTGTTGTAAACCCATGGGATTCACAGCAGGTCGCTGATGCTATCCATGAGGCAGTGACTATGGATACTGCTACGAGGATAGAGAACCACCGCAAACTGTTCAAATACGTGAAAAAGTACACAGCTGCATTCTGGGGTAGCAGTTTCATCAAAGAACTGGACCGAATTGATATGGAGAATGATGACAAGGATGGTCAAGCTGGATCAGAGCCGCATGTTAATGGAGTCATTCCAAGCGTCCCTCAAGCCTGATCTTGCGACGGTCTGGCATGGTTTTCTTTCCTTAAGACCGAAAATTATCGTATGCATATTTCTCTGGGTAGATTGTTCTTGCTTTTGCCTTTACTTTGTTTTGTGGTAAATTATGGCATTGTTACGCACGTGATAGTCACGCTATCGAAACTGGACTCATAACAAATCTGAATCTAATCACACGAACACAGATATAAATAGGCACACAGCACAGTTAGACTTTAAACAGCCGAAGCTGAATAGATAACAGGCACATACGGACCGAAACATGTTCCTCAAGCTCAGATGGGGCGCCTGTAGTGGATATGCTTCTGAACTTTCCATGGCGATGCTGAACCCCACCTTCTGGTCTATGAGTCTGTAGAAACGAATTTTGGGGACGTGGCTAAGTGTATAGCCTCAAGTGACCCAACTTTGGTATCATGAAAGAGGCGAGCTTACAAGTACAGAAGTCTGTTATTTTTTCATTGATCATCATCTTGAGGGTACTTATACATCCACCATGTCCTGTCAAGAAGTCATGCTTCGCATGGCTGGGACAGGTTTGAGAAGATGCATGCCGTATGGAAAGTTTTATACTCACACAGCATCTCGATCACTCTCCAGATATCTAACGAGCTCAAACCGACTAGGGAATCCCATCGATGTGGACGCCTACTTATGATATCACTCCTGTGTATAATAACTGCATGGCTGAAGGCAGCCTCTTCTCAAAAACGCCCAGACGTACATGGAGGGATGGCAGGTGAGTCTATAGATTTATACCAACTCTGTCAACGTGTTGAGGTGCCCCAAAACAACGCCGTTGAAGTTATCGATCAATTGAGATGATGAGATTCCAGAGTGTAATTCCGAGGCCTAGGACATAGATTCCATACCCCATGGTAGTATTGGATACTCAAAATGGAAAATAAGCTCAATGAATGAACGCACTGGCCTAGAACGATGACATAGAAAAGGGTATGTAAACTTGGCTTCCAACATGCATATTCATGGCGACCCACATGCGGCGTTTTTGCGCCACTATACCCTATCACCAAAGGAAATTAGTCGGGATATTCTGTTACATTCCTGACGAACCATCAAAAAAACCTGTGACTTGTTAATATATCTTCGGACCGACTGCAAAATAAATCCAGTGTATTCTCAAACCCAAGGACAGGAAAACACCAATATGAGGAGAAGGAAGCAGAAAGACATAGAATAAAGCTTTCGAGTAGACAAGGCAGTCTGATAAACGGCGTCGCCATACTCTTCAGGCATTTTATCAGACTTTAGCTGCGTCCATCTGTGCAATGGTCTATTTTCGAACCGGCACATGATACAAAATAATATGTTACACAAAAATTGGGCAGTTTTTGGAGGCGGACTGGCGTAATGGTTAACGCGCCAGTTTCCGGTAGTAGTCACCCTCCTAGCGAGCTGGAGATTTCTGGGTTCGAGTCCCAGGTTCGTCGCCTTTATGTTTCTTAAATTTTGGCTCTGACATGACACATACTCTGGGCAGTACTACTTTTCTATTCATTTTGTAGACCTTTTACTCATTTCCTAGCAATGTGACGCTGTCGCCATCGTCATCTCCATTGGGTTGTGAGTAAGCCTGATTGACGTCTGAGACAGCGATTGATGCACTGCCGTCCACAATTTGCGAAGTCAATCCCTTCATTTCATATCGGAATATGGAGTTTTTAAGGAAATCCAATCTCATCGGTGGAATGGATGACAGCCATTCGCTGCGGTAACCCGCTGTTGCGCATCGCCTCAAGAAATGACTATGTTGCGCAGACGCCGAAGTGCGCGAGAATTTTGTCACGGAAGGATGCAAAATCCGGCCTGTGCGACATTCACCATTCATTACCGGGAGCTTTCGAGTCGTATTCAATGAACTTGTTGCAATTTTGAGGAGTAGTCTCTTGGCGCGTCGACACTGTTGGATTAGTGACGTAACAACTAGCTCAAAATTTGAAAGATGTAATTACCCGCAGCATGGATCGCGTGGGTCACTTGAAGAGCCAAAAATCGCCACGAATATTCCACAGGTTTCGGTTGGAGATGATAGTCAAGCAAATTGGAAGCATGGGGGGCTTGGCATGGTATTATTGTGGATTTAAAGCCTTCGCCAAAAGTAGGTATCGTAGTTATTTGGAGTTCTGCACTTTGTGATTCCTGCTGAAGCTGAATCTTCATTAGATGAAAGTTTATGATTTGATTCGACTCGTGCTTTGGAGGGTATCTGACTCGTCTGGGCTCAAAATCGCTCACAAAGAGCTAACAAGGAGCTTCATGGAGAACAAACGGGGGTAATGAACAAAAATAATTGAGGGTGTGGTATTGAGTTATGGCAACACAGCCTGGGTCATCTGCCGCCAGACCTAGACTGGTCGCTTGAAAGATAGATTAATTCAGACGATCCTGTACATGGCACATTGCGAAAAACTGCTTTCCATGAAGGCTGTACAGTCAAGGGTTCCCTTCTTTAGAATCTACCTCGCCGTGGCTGCCTCTGCGCTTAAGTCATTTAGGCAAGATGGCAGTATCTCACTGATCTAACGAGTCAAGAGTTGGATTTTTGTAGGACGATAAGAGAGATTGGCTTTTCCAGCGTGGTGTCGAGCAATAGGGGCGTGGGGAATTGAGGCTGTGTGGCTCCACATATAACCATTGTAACACCTGCATTCAACTGCATGTTTGGGATTCCTGGCTTGTCCTCCATTTATGTCTGTCGACGGCCAGAACATTCCTTCAATCAATGTCACCGACGCTGCAGGATCCACTCAGACCACCCATATAGACGTTGAACCTAACACTGCTCTCCTCTCTCCCCCATCCCCCACTTTACAGCACTTGCTCCCGTCCTCGCCCTCTGACTACTCGTCGACGATTGCATATCCTCCTTCTCCTACGATTTCTACCCATTCTGATAGTAATTTCAAGACTACTCTCGCCCTTCGTGATAACCAGCCAGATGACAGATCATCCTTAAGCCTCCTAAGTCCTAATGATGCTGGCTCGAGTGGACATAGCAGAAGGCCTAGTTATGCAACCACTGCGAGTTCTGTAACAGAAATGGGAGACGCACTGGTCGCCAAGGTGAATTCGTGCGCGACTTCTCTTACTGACGTTGATCCTCAACTGTCTTCGACTCGCAAGTCTTTCGAATCCCGCAAGTCCTCTGAAACAGAAAGTCAGAACCTTGATAATCATGGACCAAAAGGAAAGCAGAAGGAAAAATCTACGGATGAACATGATGGCAAAACTTCCCACCAACTGGAGTTGCTTCAGGATGAAGGTCTTGATCCTGCCCCGTTCCCGTTCAAACCTTATCAACTTGCCCATATGCTGGATCCAAAGAGTCTTGATACACTCACGAGCTTCGGTGGTGTAGTTGGCTTGATTCGAGGACTTGCAACTAGTGCCGACCACGGCCTTTCAACTCTATCATTGTCCAGATCTGCGACGGTTAAATCTGTTGCTTCTGCTTATTCCGCCTCATCAAAACTCCCAGCGATTACTCTCACTGAACCAAGCGGTCATATGCGAGAACCGTCTATCAACGAAGACCACTCAGCATACGGTGCCACTTTTGATGATCGCAAACGAGTATTTGGGGAGAATCTCCTTCCTCGAAGACCGGGTAAATCGTTGCTTCAACTGATGTGGCTTGCTTTGAAGGACAAGGTTTTGGTTTGTCTGACCTCATTAATGATCGTTAGAGGATTTTTCATATTCTCCACAGATACTCCTTTCCATTGCTGCGGCAATTTCTCTCGCTCTAGGGCTTTTTCAGGATTTTGGCACACCCCGATCACCCAATCAACCTCCGGTCGACTGGGTGGAGGGCGTTGCGATTATGGTTGCCATTGCCATTGTGGTGTGTATCTCTTCTTCAGCATGATCAATAATCGAATCATCGTATATAGGTTTTTGTGGGGTCGCTCAATGATTGGCAGAAAGAGCGACAGTTCAGAGTCCTGAACGAAAAGAAAGAGGAGCGTGGAGTGAAGGTCATACGGGATGGTCAGGAGAAGGTCATTGATGTCAAGGTTCGTCTATAGTGAATCTTTCACTTCCTTATTCTCACTACTAGATAGGAAGTCTTAGTAGGTGATATAGCCCTCCTCGAGCCTGGCGAAATTATTCCATGCGATGGAGTCTTCCTTTCCGGACACAATGTTCGATGTGACGAGTCTGGCGCCACTGGGGAATCAGATGCTATCCGCAAAATTTCATATGACGAAATGCTTGAAAATATGAGAACTGAAACAGGAACACACGCCGATTGCTTCATCCTTAGCGGAAGCAAGGTTTTGGAGGGCATTGGCAAATATGTGGTAGTAGCGGTAGGGACAAAAAGCTTCAACGGTCGTATCATGATGGGTGCGTTGTAATATCTTGTTTCAGGTTCATCTTATCAAGATAACATGATAGCACTACGAGGGGACGCCGAAAACACTCCCCTCCAAATCAAGCTGAATAACCTTGCGGAGCTCATCGCCAAAATAGGCTCTCTGGCTGGTCTTCTTCTCTTCATGGCTTTGATGATCCGCTTTTTCGTCCAGTTGGGCACGGGAGAGCCCCAACGGTTCGTTTGTCTTCATGTCACTGACCTCAAAACTCTTAAAAATGGATCTAGGACACCGAGTCAGAATGGGATTGCTTTTGTTAACATCCTAATCATTGCCGTCACCTTGATAGTGGTTGCTGTTCCTGAAGGCATGTGTTGAGCATGCCTATGCCTATCTCATGAGCTTACCTCATGTGTAGGCCTTCCACTCGCTGTTACTCTTGCGCTAGCATTCGCCACAAAACGCATGACTTTCGAAAAGTTGCTGGTTCGTATCCTGGGCTCTTGTGAAACAATGGCCAATGCGTCCGTGGTTTGCACCGATAAGACTGGCACCCTTACTCAGAACTCGATGACTGTCGTCGCGGGTTCAGTTGGCATCCATGCGAAGTTCGTGCGGGGGCTGGGGGAGAACGCGGCTCGTTCGAACGCGAACGAAACTGGAGGGACTCGAAGATATCCAGAGGACTTCTCCTTAGACCAGAAGAAACTCAACGATGTCATGTCGCCCCAGCTGCAGGAAACCTTCAACGAAGCAATTGCGGCTAACTCTACTGCATTCGAGGATGTTGACCCCGAGACAGGCGCGCCCATCTTTGTTGGAAGTAAAACAGAGACAGCTTTGCTGCAGTTCGCCAAGGACCTTGGGTGGCGCAGTTTTCGGGAAATTCGTGAGGCTACGGAGGTCATCCAGATGATCCCATTTTCCAGCGAACGTAAGGCCATGGGGGTTGTCATCAGGCTTCCAAATGGTCATTATCGTTTTCATGTAAAGGGTGCCTCTGAAATTCTAGCGCAGCGATGCAACCATCATGTCGTCGTTGACAAAGATAACAATTTTGACACGAACGCTCCAGTCCAGATTCGGCCTATAGACAACTATGCACGTGAGAACATTAACCGATCCATGATTTTCTATGCAAATCAGTCTCTTCGAACCATTGCGCTCTGTTATAAAGACATCTCTACTTGGCCTCCCGAAGGATCGACCCTTTCGAACTCAGATGAGGAAAAGGTGGACTCTTACAATGTTTCTTTTCTCGAATTTCCTAAATTTGTTCTGCCAGGTGCCTTACGAAGAGCTTGCGCAGGATCTAGTCTTGATCAGTATCACCGGGATTGAAGATCCTCTCCGTCCCGGTGTCCGCGAATCCGTCGCAAAGTGTCATCGTGCCGGCGTCTCTATCAAGATGTGTACAGGTGACAGTGTGCTCACCGCTCGTTCGATTGCGAATCAGTGTGGTATCTTCACTCCCGGTGGTATTGTTATGGAGGGGCCAGTATTTCGCCAACTCACACAGGCCGAACGGTTCGAAATTGTGCCTCGACTTCAGGTTTTAGCTCGTTCGTCGCCAGAGGACAAGAAGGTCCTAGTTGAAACCTTGAAGTCAATAGGCGAGATTGTTGGTGTGACCGGCGATGGAACCAATGATGGTCCTGCTCTGAAAACCGCTGACGTCGGGTTTTCTATGGGCATTGCTGGTACTGAGGTTGCGAAGGAGGCTTCCGACATCATCCTGATGGACGACAACTTCTCTTCAATCGTCAAGGCTATCATCTGGGGACGCTGTGTCAATGATGCCGTCCGTAAGTTTTTACAGTTCCAGATCTCTGTAAATATCACGGCGGTTGTCGTCACTTTCGTCACCGCCCTCGCCTCTAACCAGGAGGAATCTGTACTCAGCGCTGTCCAACTCCTGTGGATCAACATCATCATGGATACATTTGCTGCGCTCGCACTAGCTACGGACCCGGCATCTGAAGCACAGCTCGATCGGAAGCCGGACAAGAAAACCGCTCCTCTCTTCTCCACCGATATGTACAAAATGATTCTGTTTCAATCAACATACCAGGTTATTATCATCCTTCTCTTCCACTTTCTTGGTCACCGGATCCTTGGTTTCGATCATTCAACTAATAACGATGACATCGTACGAACATTGGTGTTTAATACTTTCGTCTTCGCTCAAATTTTCAACTCTATCAATTGTCGCCGTCTCGATCGACGAATGAATGTATTCGAGGGGATGCTCGGTAATTATTATTTTATTGGAATTACTCTAATTGGTCAGTCCTTGGATTCATAATACCTTGTCCATGTATTGAATTTCCCTTTCAGAGATCGGTGTACAAATATTAATAGTATTCGTTGGGGGTGATGCCTTCCAGGTAATTAGAATACCTGGACGCGAGTGGGGGATTTCTTTGGCCCTCGGTTTTGTATCGCTTCCGTTGGGAGTGCTCGTCCGCCTTTTACCTAATGAGCCTTTTGAAAGGCTGTTTCGTGTTCTTGGTCTCTTTGGCAAAAAGGAAATAGAGATTTTGCCATCTGTTCGACCTGACAAGGAGACTTGGTGTGGTGCTATTACCCTGGTCCGTGACAATCTTAGCTATTTTGGCAATGTTCGAGGAGGACGTATACGGGCTTCATCGTTTGTTGGGAAGAGTCGCTCTGTGTGTCTGAGTGGTGAACACGAGAAATTGCCTGTGTGAGAATCTTATTGGCTATCGAATCTATCGAGTCTTTCTAATAATTTACTAGGCCTTCTATGATGACGATGATACCAACATTTATTGCTGGTGCTGTCGCTACTGGAGGCCAGGAAGGTTCACTCTCGGATCCAGCACATGCAGATCCCTCGAGATCTTCTGCTGCTCTTTGGGAGGGTAGGCTACAGCTTCATCCAGATACATCTAAAGCGGATCCAGCATACATTCGATTTGGTGGTGACCATAATGTTGTCTGACATTTATGTGTTAACTTATGTCTTAAGCTTATGCGCTGGTGTGAGACTTTCGGGCCAACTCCACCTTGTGAATAGGAGACCAAAGAGCGTACCTCCGCTCCTATCCTTCCCTAGGCTAGTCCTTTCCTGGCCCTCGACATCGTATTATCACACCATAGAATAGACCACTTATAGGTTTTTCATCGGGGTCGCGTCGGGTTATTTTGTCACAATTGTAGCTGTAATATTTGTATCAAGTTTAATTCTTCTTAATCTGGAAAAAGAAAATGCATAACATTCCACAGAAGAAGTGTTGCGCCGTTGGCGTAAAAGGATTGACAATGAAAAAGGGCTTCGCCGGGAATCGAACCCGGGCCACTTGCAGTCAGAGAACTCCCAAAGCAAGTATCGTACCTCTAGACTACGAAGCCTCCTTATCCAAGGTCAACTTGATTGAACACAATAAGCAATAATAGCTGAAAGATTTGATCAGTCCACACCAACAGGCTCTTCAAACGGGTAACATACATAACATTTGTCCTGTTCCAGCAGCATACAAGACACTGATATCTCTGTTGTCAGCAGATAGCAACCAAAAAGGCTTATGAGGGAGAAGACAAACTAGTCTGCCAAGCTGAGTTAACAGTGCTCATGTTCAGCCCCTCATTTCATAGTGAGCCTATGGACTCAGCTCAGTAGCAATGATGTTCTCAGACACAGCTTTTCTTTGTAGTCCCAAAGTACTTACTTACCAAGTAGCACCCCAGAAATAAGATGGCTATTGCATATTGTCACAGCAAGTTACAAAGCTTCAAAGCTATCCTTACTTACTTCCTAATTCATTTGAATCATGAATAAAAATCGGCAGAGGATTTACACCTGAAGTCAAGGATATCGTCCTTAACTATAACAAAAACTAAAAGGCAATTCTCAGGTAACACGCATGCCTAACTTGTCCAATTGAAATACTCCCCGATCAATCAATCACTGGCTTGAGCCGAGGTCACTTGCAGTCGACGAAGTATCCCAGAGTAAACATCGTATCTCTATAGACTATGAACCCGTGAGAGGCTTTATCAATGCAAGTTCAGAAACATGCCTAAGGTCGAAAAGTTGAGACGGAACGAAATAATTGGAAGGTGTGGGAATTGTGATGTTGACGCAGATATTTGTTTGGAGCGGTATTCGTTTGACCAAACTCTGACTTGCCTTCCCGTATATGGCCTTTTTCTCCACAAATCCGACTTCTGTTACAACGAGCACATCCACAGCTGGTGATAAGGATATTGAGGTGACAGAACCACCTCCAGACTCTATCTCTTCCCTTTCTTTTTCGACCCAGGCCGACTATCTGGCCGTCGGGAGCTGGGACAATAGCGTGTGTTCTCTACCATAACCAGCCCCCTTGTTTCTAACTTATCATTAGGTTCGAATCTATGAAGTAGGGAATCAAGGGCAGACACAAGGCAAGGCTATGTATCATCACCAAGGTCCTGTCTTGTCAATTTGTTGGAATAAGGTATGTTTTCTTTTTCTGAGGTCTTGAATGAGCCTTAAAACCACTGTTAGGATGGTACAAAGATACTTTCTGGCGGTGCTGACAATGCCGGTCGCATGTTTGACGTCACAACTGGTCAAACGACGCAGGTTGCCCAGCATGACGCGCCTATCAAGGTTGTCAAATGGATCGAGACCCCGCAGATGGGCGTTCTGGCTACTGGCAGTTGGGACAAAACGATCAAGGTATCCTTTCAAGTCTTTAGTATGTACTGAGCTGACTCGCATTAGTACTGGGATCTTAGATCACAAACTCCCGTCGCTACCGTCCAATTACCAGAAAGATGTTATTCATTTGACATACAATACCCTATGCTTGTTGTTGGAACAGCTGAGCGCCACATACAGATCTTTAATCTCAACAACCCCACTACTCCTTACAAGGTTTTCAGCTTCTGCTCCGATGACAGAAACGTATTTAGCTTTTTTGCAGACAATGACATCACCCCTAAAATGGCAAACTCGCGTTGTCTCATGTTTCACTGCTGCTCAGAGTAATGGATTTGCAGTGGGAAGTATTGAGGGTCGCGTAGCCATACAGTGAGTGCGCTCAACTTGAAAATGTCGAAAATCTTATAAAATTGTTATCGTTCTCAGGCACGTTGAGGAGTCCGACTCATCGTAAGTCTCTCAATCAGTCTTACATATCCGAAACTTAGACCAGATTTTAGCAATAATTTTTCTTTTAAGTGCCACCGCCGTGACTCGCCTAATTCCAAGGACCAAGCCCTAGTCTATGCGGTTAACGATATCTCGTTCCATCCTGTTCATGGGACTTTTTCGACTTCCGGTATTTTACTTTAGATCCAAATAACATCCTCGAGCTGATTGAGGTTTTTGTAGGAGCTGATGGAACCACACACTTCTGGGATAAGGACGCGCGCACCCGTCTGAAAAGTAAATCACTTCTGATGCCTTTCATTGAACGTTGATTATCTCATTGTTTAATCAGGTTTTGAGGCCGTGTCCGGTCCTATCTCATGCACTACTTTTAATCGCACAGGCAGTATCTTCGCATATGCCGTATCATACGACTGGTCCAAGGGTCATTCTGGTATGACTCCCGGGGTGCCAAATAAAGTGATGTTGCATGCTTGTAAAGATGAAGAAGTCAAGAAAAAAATCCGGAAATAGGCTGCGAATTTCATCGATATCTCTTCATCTGTTGCTCTACAATAGTTCTTGTACTCACAATTTGTTGATCTGTCCCGCTTGCCTGGGTGAGGTCCCCGAGCTGCATTGTTTTCGGGATACATTTTTCTAAATCTAAATTTTAATAAATGACTTGCTCATGCACTTAAGCAGCGACAGTACGACTCATTGTATGGACGTTTCGGGAAGGATAAGAGCCCGGTATTTCTGGTGGAGAATTATGGCTCAGGCGCGACTCCGTGGCATCATCTTCACCCAGCTCAGGGCTATTCCTCTCACTATGACCGAAGACTCGATCGGATAAAATGCTCGCAAAGCCGCTCTGAACCTCTCCTCCGGCATCTCCACACAGTTGGTAATTCATCCAATATCGTGGTCTGGGAAGCCGGTTGGGAATTACAAAAAAGACTGTCCCAGTCTTTTTAGCACCAAGCCAGGATGATGGCAAGATCGAAAGCATTTTGCGGATTCGGAAGAATGCAAGTGCAGGGACTTCAACTGGAAAATGTACCAAGGCCGGGATGAAGCTAGCTTGGTCTTTAGCTCCTCCTCTCTGGAGGAGTTTTGTGCCATAGAGATTTTGATTCAACGATGTAATTTATCGTCCTTTTTTTCCGCTCCATTGTATGTACTATCACATCTCTTCGATCTTCAATTTTCGTACCTTGCCACATGACAATATATTTGTAATTTATTTGTGAGCTTTTGAGTGCCACAATTCGACCGGGAGGGCAGATTAACTAAACAACTGTCCACTGTTTTACTCGTAAGTTTGTTCTACAATGTCTGTCCATATTTATGGTAATAGGAATCGTATCCAAATCCAACGCGCAAATATGTCAACCGAGAAAAGCGGACATGGAGAGAACACTGGATGTAGAGACAGCAGTAGTCGCGGAGACAGCAGTGGACGTAGGGAGAGCAGTGGAAGTTATGTTGATAGACCCTCCGGGGCTAGTGGTCCAAATCTGATTGACGTCATTATCGGTACATTTCCAGATCTGTACCTGATTGGCGTTGGCAAGGTTGCCGTCTGTGAGATCGAGGCAGAAACCTTGAAAACCATGTCAAATCCTGTGAGGGGGAGAGCAAATGCAATACCATACCTTGATTGGTCAGAGCGATTCTATCATCGTCAGTGTAAAACCAGTCCTGAGCTGGAAGGTTATCGAAACACTGCCAGATTTTCATTCCAACGCCATTTGCAGGGTTCGAACCAGCATCGAGACAGAAACCTGTCCCACTAAGTATGACAGGGCCTTGGCCAGGATTAATGTCCCAATTCTGAGAAGGGGTACCATTGCAGTTGAAACTATATGACAAGTGGTATGAGCCTCGCAGAAACTATCCTTATAGAGGATGCACACCTTTGGACAGGTGTTCCATTCTCGAAAATGCCACCACGAACATCAAGACACTTCGTTGTGTTTCCAATTGGGTGAAGTAAAGATGACGCAGAAGTGGTGGACATGGGAGGAGCTGATGTTGTAGTTGTGGCTGAAGCGGTTATACTACTGGAGACTCCAGAGGAGTCTGAAGTGACGGATTCATGATAGATGATGAAGCCTGATGGACATATCCTTACCAGCAGAACTTGCGGTCTTGACCATGAATGCGACGAGGACACAGACCAATTTATAGGGCGGCATGTTGCAAGGCAGGTTAATTCGACAGGAGCTGTAGATTTTAGTTTTGAGCTCCACCTGAAGCCTGACCACCTTTTATATGTATCTGCAGGGACCCCTTACTTGGTTGCGGCCATAAGTCTATCTCCGTTCCACTGCAGGGGTACGAATAGCTTGTCTTCCAAGAACAATCTTGGTATCAAACATTACTTATGTCACCACCCAAATTCGAAAAGATCGAACTAGGTGGAAGATTTAGGGGTGCCCAGAGAACTTTGAAATATATAATTAAGACAAGTCAATTTTAATAATTTATTCAATTATCTGGGACACATCAAAAAGGCGCGACGCTCATCTTGATTTGGGAGTAAATCATAGGTCCTTGCCTGCAACAAGCTTTACAACATGCTGGTAATTTTCATTTTCACTATATGTTTCTCCCATCATCGGTGAAAGCAGGAAGATCTAGTCAGATGGGCACCATGAGAAATTGTGGTGCTGATGTGAGCAAAACAGTGAGTGTCATGGACTCACAAGGTGTATTCTAGCCATTTCTGCCTAGATAGGTAATATTCACATGGAAAGTGTGGAAGTTGAGAAGTATATGTACTCCGAGTAAGATTAATCAAATAAGACGTTACCCCAAATCAGCTTCCGAAGTTGAAGAGACTCAGTTTCGAACATGAAAAACACGAGTAGACAGTCGCGTACCTGCGAGTCACTGCGCTTTGATGCAGCCAAATACTTCTTCTATACAAATTAGATGTAGTCTGATATCAAAGGACAGCTCAATATTGACATTCTATGTCTGATGTTTTGAATACAATTACTCTAATGGTTCTTTCCTTCCTAGTGACAGGACAGTTCGGTTCTATCTCAACGCAGCATGCTTCTTAGAAGGAGTTCGAGCTGTTCGTAATTATGCAATCGGCCAACAAAACAAAACATACTGTATATCATGCCCAAATATTGCACATTATAAAAAGTGAGGTTCAAAGTTCATAAGTTGTTTTCAGTTAGCAGACATTCCAGTTTTGATTTATATACCGGCAGTAGTTTCACTAAATTGCAATGTAAAATCTTGAGTCTGAACATTGATTAACGTATCGCGATGACGTCGACCCGCGCCTTGCTATCCCAATTGAATGACAGGTATTATTTGGAGTTCGCAGCTAGAACTAACTCCAAGAGAAGATTGTAACGAGTCGGGTTCAGAAAGTCGTCAATAGCATCGTGCTCTATCCTGGGGACAAGAAAGCTTCCAACTCGGGCTAGTGATATTTAGGTGACCTTGCATTGGACGTCCCATCTGGTGAAAACCATCTCAAATGCCATCGGAAGAAACGAATCCGAGATAGCGTTCAGCCGCGTAATGCAACTAAATAATACCACGTTATTGATCACTCGATTAGTAGCCTTCACTTTTTGCATCTTTTTCATGCAATTCGATGAGCCCTTGAGCTAGGTCGTTATGTGTTGGACCAACAGAATAATGTCCTGGAAAGGGGTCAAACCAACCATCGACACCTAGAACAACATACTTTTGTAAATCCATAATCACCGTTGTCACCGTTCCTTATCATTCCTAAACCTTCACCAGATCTTACAAGAATAATTTGCCTCCCAGGCGAGAAAACGTAAACTACCTATAACATTAAAGCTACTCTGCTTGGTGAGACCTTTATGTTCTTCGCTACCATCATGGAATGCTTAGCTCATCCATTCATGTCAACTGTGCCAGAATCTTTTGAGTAAAACGTCTGTTCGGTTCTTGTTTATATGAAGCCTTCGGTCTGTTGATAGAATCAGGACCTGTTCCCACAGCGGCGAGAATGCTCCTTTTTATTTTTTATTTTCTGACACCACAACACATTGCATTGATCGGCTTTCCCAGACTAGGGTGGGATATAATGTCACATGCAAATTTTCAAGAAGACAGATCTTTGGGTACTCCTTGGTGAACTCATCAGAATCATCAGAAGATCAACCTTCGTTATCCATACTTCGTTGGGACCCGTAAGTTGCGTTAACGTCCGACCCTCGTCATGTCCACTTATCCTCGTAATCTACTGTTTGTTTTAGGCAGTGAATGACTTACATTGTTATCCATCTCACGTAAAAAGAACCCAGCAGATATCTGATATTTTGTGGCAAAAGGGCGGGCCATGATATTAGTATAAGACAGACAAACAACCAAGTAATAGTCCGGACAACAGGACGTAGAGCTAGGGTAGAGGAGCTCCACTAGTTCTATACAATTGGAAAGTCCCACTTCCTTTCATCAGTTTATTCTCGTGAGAAATCGCTGTAGTAGCTAAAGAAAACAACTAGGAAATAGCTTCAAAACGGAAGGAATGGGAACGGAGGGTGACCACCCACTGGGCTCGATAATTTGTGAGGATCGCAAATCAAAACCTTTTGTTACACAGGGCTTAGCAAGAAACCTTTTTGCTTGGTAATGCCAGTAGAAATGACACTTCTCATGGACACTGTCTTATAGCAACCATGGTTTAAAATTTTTGTGTGATATTAACTAAATATTACAATACTTTAGCAAATCGCCAATAAAAATAATGATGTCTGCCTAGAGCCCGAAATTCATCAATGTTTTTTTGACGCTTGAACTTCAAGAAGAGGATCTAGCGTTGAGTCCGGATGACGGTACGATTTTCCCATTCGATCAGCCCATGTGAAATACTGATTCCGGTCAGAAAATCATATCGATCAGTAGCAGACAACTACGTACCTGACCATAGTTACAGGTGAAATAGAGATGATGAAGCGTATGATGGGCTGGCCCATTAATCACATTTTCCAATGCATGTCCAGTTATCATATCGGAGTCGTGAATCTGAATTTGAAGTCAGTATAACTCGAGCAATATCATCAACGACGACATACAAAAATGGTCCAAAAGTTCACAGCGACAAACAAACCCAGGTAGACGATACGATGGAGTGGGAAAATAAAAATGAATACGTGATAGGGAATAGATTGGAGATACCCGTCAACGGGGTGAAATGCATGCGATGCGAAAGGCGTAGGGACTAAGGACAAAAGTTCAGCCTAGCCCAGGACATTAAAAATAGGCAAATTCACTTATCCACTTGTGATGGGGCTTGTGGAAGATCTTGTAGAATATTGGGAGATGAAGCCAACGATGAATCCAGTAGATACAATAGTCAGTAAACAAGAGGAAGCTTGATAACGTGAGCAAATTCGAGATGATCAGTATGCGAAGGATACTTACAGTGGTACAGAAAGTATCAGATATGTATATCCATATGTATCCAACCCATCATATAACCTCGAGTAACCCAATACTTCGGCTTCAAACCAAGGCATTGTCAGGATTATCATGAGTGGGCAACTCTTCATGCTGGCATGTATTTCTTGTCTCACTTGATTTTTGAGAAAACGAGGATGCCTCATCATTTCATGATTGAAGATGAATGTGTACGATAGTCCAGCAAACAGAAAATATAGGATATAGATCCCTATTAGTGTAACCACTAACAGGGATGCTAGTTGGCGTGGAAGGTAATCGCGGGGCCACGCTGACATTTGAGATATCGATGGTTGCGAAGCGACTGTCTGCGCGTAGAGGGTTGCAAACTTGTCTGCATGATGAAGTGAAATCGAGAAATTTGCTGGAACTCGTTCTGAGAATGATGCAAGGACAGGGGAGGTGCTGTTCAGTGAGCTAGTAAGCCCTGGTGACGCCGTAAGGGCGGCAAGAGGGATAAGGTTAGCCCATACCCGGTCGAGGACATAATCATCACAAATCTGCAAGACGAGATCCATAGAGAAAGAGATTATGTGTTGTGTAGTAACCCGAAGTATATCTTCAAAGTAGTACTTTTATGTGTTTTCACGATCAGACCACTTTTTTCTTCACGTGAACGTGATAATATATGTGTTGCTGACAAATCATGATTCTCAGTGTTGTATTGTATTGTTGTATTGTCTCAGCTGATCAGTAGATCAATCGTGCCGAGTTTGTTTAGTATGGCGGGTTTGTAGAGTTCAGATATATAGAAGGGAGGGAGGGGGGTCGGAATGCAAACATACAACGAGTCCCATTTCAGCTACTTGTGTCTATCTCCGTCCTGAACGAAACATTTGGTAATCAGGAGATGAAACCTAATAGAGTAATGCTTGATATCGTTTTACAATCAATCAATCATGGCCCCAGAGCTCTAGGTCATTTGTCTTACTCAGCAATCGTGAGTCGTGCCGTAGGGATACTCGGATACATAAGACGTGCTCTCTGAGAGAGAGGTTCTGAATTGATATATTACAATAAACAGTCTGACGTAAGACCCGGTGGGCATTGTACAGGACGGTGATCCAGTGACTACGCCCAGGCTTTTGGTATGAGCTACTATCTGTGTTCCGCCTTCTTTGATATTGTAGATCAAGTGTTCTCCGAGCCACCTTGTCCATCATTGTCTCAAGTGATGAATTGTAGTCTCTTTCCACTCGAGCGCCAACCAAAGGAAACCAGGAAATTTACCTTAGTCAGTTCCTGAGGGAGACGCAGTGAATGGGGCTTTATCCTAGACCGTGTCCATATCGCACATGTTTGGGTACCCAGGCCGATACATTGCTGATGCATTGGGTGACTATGATTTGTTCGGGAGGGTGTCACGGGCGGTTCACATCGATGGGAGGCAACTCAAGAATGTGAGAAGATATTCCTTGCACAACTTAGACGGTGGACCTATCAATTTGTGGTGCATCCACGAAACAGCTCAAGTCTCAACCTGGACCAATGAAACATCTCCAAATGATAGTCATGATTGGTACCGAACCCTGGAAACAATTGCTTAATCAGGTCGAGTCTGACACAACGAGCTCAGCCGTTTCGTCCTTTGTATCTTGGTTCCCCTTTTGGATATTATGTAGTGTGCGCGATGGTGCTAATGTTGGCAGGGCGTGGATAATGGCGCGCAGCTCGCTGCGACTCTTGAGAATTTACGAAAAACCGTATAAATACTGAAGCATCCCCTGTCCAATTATTCGCCATACTACCAGTATGCTGCTCCGTGTTATCGCGACTCTCGCCACCGCCGCTTTTGCCTTGGCAAATCCCCTCATAGCGAGGCAAACCACCAACACCAACCCACAGATCGGAGATGTCTTGAACCAACTCTCCATTGATAACCGTAAAATCGTTTTCAACATAGGTATCTGAACTGTTTAATATAGGAATCTTCACGTCGACGTTCAAACCATCTCTTAGTGACTATGCAGGCCAATAACACTGCGACCGATGGCACCATTGGTGTCCAAGTCCAGAACTTGATTACTGCTTTGAGCGGAGCAACTTCAGACTTACTGGCCATTCCAGTTAGTTCTGGCTCGACGGACGACTTACCAAGGGATATTGATCTGAGCCGAGTCCTGGGCGAGACGATTCAGTGCGCAAATGTTGAAAATTGAACCTGAAAACCTGCTTCATCATGATGTATAGGGTTATTGCTACTGGTCTTTCCGGTCTTCAAGCTCAGCAATCTGTGCCTGCGTTCGGCAACATGGTCGGCCAACTTGATCCTGTCTTAGCTGGTACAATCACTGCTTTCAACACTACCTTACCCAACTCTCTCGACTTTGTACATACCCTGTAAGGATTTCATGAATTGAATGGACGATAGCTCACTCATGTATTCAGGATGCTTGACGCCTCTCAATTCCTCAGCGATGAAGGAGATTGGTCGGAATCACTCGCAGCACTTGGGTTTTAGTAGTACTTTGTCGCAACAGTTTACCTGATGTATCGATATTCAGGTAGATTATGTATTAGTGGTACACTAGCTTGAGTTTTTGTTATGCCTAAGTCATATCTCAACGGCGAGATTTTGAATCATCGCGTACAAACCTCATTCATTCGACGCCGCCCAATGGGAAGAAAATAGGCACGGTGCTAAATGTTAAAAATGAGAAACGAAATGACAAAACAGAAGAACGAACTGTTTGTAGCCTTGCCATTGTGGATTATCACCGAATTTTTCATCACCTGCACGCTCCAAGAGGGGTATGCCGGTGACCTGGTATGATTATATTTTAGCAAGTAAACCTTGTTAGTATTCACAAACTTGCCTTTCGGAGCAGAAACCAGGTGACTAGGGGACTGATCGCAGCTACAACAACTGTACCAGATGGAAAAGCGGTTTGTAGAGGGATAGTGGACAGCGCCGAGATACCAGTCCAAACAGCAACTTCTCCCACATAACTGGGACGACGACGTCAGAGATTGTAGAAAATTATGCAGAAAACTTACTTGGGATGACGGCTAATGCTCCAAAGCCCGGAAGAGATGAAACTCTCATTGTGCTGCTTGAGGTCCTTCGCCTTTCTCCAGGCAAACTTTTGGTAGTCCGCATAGGTTTCAAATACAAGACCTGATATATAGATACTAAGGGCCACATAGTCGCGCATGTCAAGGGTGGCGCTTAAACGAGCTGGCGACGTATTAACCAGCCAGACAGGAAGGCCGACAAGAGCAATCCAAGTCGCTGTAAGCAATATAACCTCAGTTACGAAGGTGAAAGTCATGTTTTCCTACCTTGGCCAAACCAGGAAAGAGAATACCTGAGAGGTTGCTTTTTGATTTCGTTAAAGCGTGAGTCCCCACCGGATTTAATAGCACGCTATGGATCTGTGAGCAAGCATCCACTATTCATAATGTGCGTGAATACCATGACCAAAAAGCCTCCAAGCTTGAGACTCCAAAAAGCGACGGCGGCAGTCAACATGAGCTTATGAGGCGGGAAAGACGAGAGCGAAGGCCAAGGTCTCTGTATGCCATCCCAAAACTTCGCCTTTAAAGAAGGACCATACAAGGATATGAAAGCGGTCGACATCCAACCAGCTGTGCCGCACAGATCAAAATACTTGTCGTTTTGTTGGGGAACAAATACCACTGCGGACACTAAGAGAGTAATCAACGATTTAGACATAATAAATCAAGAAATCGAGATTTACATGCTTGGGACGCATATGCGGTAGCCAAAGTAGGGAGAAGGCGAGAAAATACAGCCATTGTGTGCGAGGGACAAGCAAGAGGTGAGGAGAAGATTCAGATGAAACAGGACGACTGTTTCGATCCTCTAAACCTAATGATCTAAACTCTCGATCCTTCACGTATCATGATCAGCTCCAAGATATAGAATAATGATCGAATTCGCGACAGGTAGCTGAGTAGCTGGACTTTGGAGTTGGAAAAACGCAAGTCTGTACGATGATGTCATACTTCTATGAGTGGAATAAGACACTGTACTGTCTGTAAAGCTTTTGAGCTCCGATAGTGGAACATCATCAAGGATCATACGTAGGTACTAACAGGTTTGGGCAGGAGTATGTGGGATCCGGCAGAAATGGACACATCAGGTAAAATGCCCAGCGAATACCCTATCAAAGTGTGATGGCAGCACTGATGACGGTACACATATTTGCAGTTTCTGGGACAGGAGAAATAATGGCAGTGGTGGAAACTGTACGACGATCCAGTAAGTCATTGTTGCCGTCACTGAGACCAATGTCAAGAATTGTTCTTGTCCGATAGGGAGATGATTTTGTTGTGGTTTTACCGCTGTAGAAGCGACCGGCGAGTGCATCTACAGGTTATAAACATCTTAGAAGTTTACTTCTCGACTGCTAATTATAACACATCATTCGAAAAAGATTGATTGACGACCATCCATATTGGTAGTTGTGGTTGGAAACACTCCGAGAGAGAGAGCCCGTTGAAGAAGAGTGGGCATCGGGAAGAACCCACGGCGCGGATAGGTTGACGTTGGCAGGTGACTATTCTCCTCTTTGTAGTTTGCAAGCATCTACAATCGAATGTACGCGCCGCAGTGGGTTTGTATGCAATGACGAAGGATTGCAATGGCTTATCATCTCCTGATGGGAATGCTGATTCCGACTTGTATGCCATCATTGCTGGACCGCAAACGGGCTCTTGAGTCGTCGCTCGCGCTCACCAGTTTGAAACAGATTTTCTATCAGTGTGATCTTGCTATCAACACGCTGCCATCGAATGGTTGGTGTAATCGGGGGGCTGTCGGCGCAGTCGAGTGACGACTTGAGACGTTCACCTGTTGCCATGTAGGTAGGCCATCATCGACGTGGTGTACACGCCTCAGTACTTATGCGAGAGTTCGGAAAGTCCCTCGTGCGCGAACCTTGTTTCGCAGGTTGACTTTGCACGAGAGTGTGTGCATCGTGATATGAATCAACAACAGCGGGAACTTGAAAAACTTTTAGGGTTTTAAACTCGGCACTCTGCCTAGTCGCTGTCTGTTTCTATTTATTAGATTCTATCTTTGGTAGAGGACCGATACCTTAAGAACAAAACTTGAATGAATCCATTCACATCTGAGCCCTGTCGCCATGTGTCATCAAGCTCACTTTCCTTATACTATTCCAAGTGGCGGGTGCTGATCAAGGATACAAAAAACAAAAGCGTCTTCAGAGTCGTTTGTACTAATTCCGGTTACGCTTGACTTACTCGCTTACTAGAACCGTGATGTTGGGCCCTATTTAGGCTCTCCGCGCCTTAGTTTGATTGACGATACCTGCTCCTTTGACCACGACCAAAATGCCTGCTGGAGCAACGTCTTCTGTCGTGCGTAGTCCCCATACAAATAGACTCTTCTAATATGTCTCCGTTACCGTCGGGCGTAGATGACTTTGAAACGTATCAATCGCGAAGTTGCCGATTTGAAAAAGGAGGATCTCGGTAGTATAACGCTTCAACCGACCGAGGGAAATCTGCATGTCTGGAAGGGCATTATACCAGGGCCAGAAGGCAGCGTGTACGAAGGCGGTGTTTTCCATGTAGAGATTAATTTGCCTGCAGACTATCCGTGAGTGATGCCCTCCATTGTTGTCTGCTCTCGCCCTCCCCCGTTTCCTGGTTTCTCATTCGCTGGATAGTTTCTCTGCCCCGAGGGTGATTTTCAAGACCCGGTGAGCCCCTCGAGTACGTCATGTTTGGTAATAATGCTCATTGGAATATTCCACTTGTTTTGTGTGTATGCTGTGGAAACTATCTCAGTATATACCATATGAATGTCAGTGCCTATGTCGCCCTATTTTCTCATCTCCTGAATGGGTACCAGATTTCAGAGAGTGGAAGTATTTGCATCGATATCCTCAAAACCAACTGGTCCCCGGCCTTATCCCTGTTCAAAGTGATGCTCTCAATATCTTCCCTCTTGACTGATCCCAATCCGAGTGAGTGTCCTCATACTCAGACCTTGATGTCGATGGTTGACCCCACTTAGAGGATCCTTTGGGTAAGCCGTCGTGTCTACACCCTGATCACGCTCTCATAGGGACTTCGATACAGTACCTACTGTTGCGACCCTGTATAACCAAGACCGCAAGCGGCATGACACCACTGCGCGCGAATGGACACGACTTTATGCAAAGCCTGAACCATCACTTGCACCACCAACCTCGACCCGGACGGCACAGTCGTCCTCATCTGATTCTCTTCTCCCTTCACGACGATTGTCAGCATCACCAAGAGGGCGGGGTACGAGGCGTGCTGCAAAAAGCGCGGGGGGTGCGAGGAGTGTGAGAGCTTCAACAAGTGCAGCTGGATCTCAGGCTGCTATGCCCGTCATTGTCGTTAATGAGGAGAATGAAGCCTCCGCTGGACCTCCCTCAGATACTGCAACGACTAGTCGAGCCTCGAACACGAGGAGGAAGAGAAGACGAGGTGCACAGAGTGAAGATGTTGTGGACCTTGTTGCGGAAGATACCACTGATTACGTTGCTTCGGGTTCTGCTGCGAAGAGAGCACGAGCTAGTGATGATCAGATAGGTGGAGATGTTATTGTAATCGAGGATGATTAGATCGCCCGTCGTGGGCGCATTATATCTGTATGTATACCGTTATACAATTTAATCTTGGTTAGTGGAGGTATGTGCATGTGCAGATAATTCACACGGTCCTTCAAAGCATCATGACGATGCAATTGATCTATGAGGTTTTTCGTATCACAAAATCTTATCGTTGTCGTTGTCATCGGTTTCAGTCCTCCATGGTCGCACAAATGACCAAATCTGCTCATCCTTTTGACAAGGCGCGTCTTGAGGCCTTGTTGAATAGAAGGTTTTTTTATGCGCCTGCTTTTGAAATCTATGGAGGTGCATTTTGCTTTATCATCATCATCATCATCTCTATCTGACTTTTCCCTCCCCTTCCCTCAGGCGTTGCTGGTTTATATGACTATGGCCCACCGGGCTCCGCATTGCAAGCCAACATTATCGATCAATGGCGCAAACATTTCATCGTGGAAGAAGGCATGCTCGAGCTCGATACCACCATTATGACGCCAGCTCCGGTTTTCGAGACGTCTGGTCATGTGGCTCGGTTTGCTGATTGGATGGTGAAGGATAGCAAGACGGGAGATGTTCTTCGTGCGGACCATTTGGTGAAGAATGTTCTTGAGGCTAGGCTTGTTGGGAATTTGGAAGCGAGAGGTGCGGATGGGGCTGGGGCTGGGGCTTCTCAGTGAACAGGATAAGAAAAAGAAGAAGAAGGCTACTGGTAAAGCGGTGGCTGTTGCGCTTGATGAGACGACTGTGAAAGAGTATGAGACGATTTTAGCCCAGGTGCGTTTCTGAGTTTGGTTTGATGGTAGGGATTCTGATTCGGAGTTGATTTTCTTAAGCTGGATAATTTTTCGGGGCCTCAGCTTGGAGAGCTCTGTCGTGTACATGATATTCGTAATCCGGATACCGATAATGAAGTTGGCGAACCCCAGCAGTTTAATCTGATGTTTACCAGTAGCATTGGGCCTACTGGTCAGCACCCAGGGTGCGTCAAGCTTGTCAATCTCTTTCTTTATGTGAAGTAACACTACATCTTAGTTATCTCCGTCCTGAAACTGCCCAAGGGCATTTTCTCAACTTTTCTCGCCTGCTCGAATATAACAATGGCCGGATTCCGTTCGCGTCAGCCCAGATTGGCCGTTCTTTCCGGAATGAGATCTCACCTCGTGCTGGTCTTCTCCGTGTGCGTGAATTCACGATGGCGGAAATTGAACATTATGTCGATCCGGAGAACAAGAACCATGAGAGGTTTGATGAAGTCCGCGATGTTGAGATCGTCCTGCTCGATCGACATGTTCAAGAGGGTGGTAGTAGCGAGACGAAGAGGATGAAAGTCGGGGACGCAGTGGACCAGGGCACCATTGCGAATCAGACCCTTGGATATTTTGTAGCGAGGATTCACCAGTTTTTGCTCAAGATTGGTATTGACGCCCAGCGGTTGCGGTTTCGCCAGCATATGGCGAACGAGATGGCGCATTATGCGGCGGATTGTTGGGATGCGGAGATTCAGAATTCGACGGGGTGGACGGAGTGTGTTGGTTGTGCGGATCGGGCTGCTTATGATTTGTCGGTTCATAGTGCGAGGACGGGGCATTCTTTGATTGTTCGTCAAGCGTTGAAGAATTCCGTTGTTGTAGAGAAAGAGGCTGTTGAGTGGAATAGGAAGAATTTAGGCAGGACGTTTAAGCAGGATGCTGGTATCATACAGAAAATTGTTGAATCGTTGGACGAAGCTGCTCTGGTGAAGATCAGGGGCGAACTTGTACAGGGGTGAGTTGGATCGATGAGTGTTGCTGTCTTGCTGAGTCTGCTTTCTTAGTTCCACTGTGATCACGACAGAGGATGGGAGAGAGTTTCAGTTGACGCCCGATATTCTGTCTATTGAACGGAAGGTCTTCAAGCAATCGAGTGAGTGAATATATATGATGACTCGCATCCGTTCGTTGATGATCAGTTCGTGAGTTTACGCCGAACGTTATTGAGCCATCTTTTGGTCTCGGGCGTATTCTTTACACATTGCTAGAGCATAGCTTCTGGAACAGAGAACAAGACATTGAGCGTGGTGTACGTCCTGATTCGTAGAAGGTGTATATGTACTGATTTTTTTTTTGGCAAATTAGGTGCTTTCGCTTCCACCGTTGATTGCTCCCACCAATGTCTTGATTGTTCCCTTGAGTGCCCGTTCGGAGTTTGACCCGTTGGTGTTGGAAGTTTGTAGGTTTTGTTTTTGGTTTCACTGTGTGCATACTCATAAACTTTGAAGCTGCGAAATTGCGCCGTGCCGGGATTTTTTCTCGTGTTGATGACTCGAACACGTCTATTGGTAAACGGTATGCCCGCAATGATGAACTTGGGACGCCCTATGGTGTCACGATTGATTTTGCATGTACGTGTCGATCTTTCTTGTTTTTTTGTATTAACTCGAACAAAAGCTGTGCAAAATCGAACGATGACCCTTCGGTAAGTTTCCCTTTGTATTTGATTGCTCAATTTCCTGATTTTTTTTTAGAGAGAGAGATAGCATGGATCAGAGGATTGGGTCGATTGACGAAGTGATTGCGACAGTGACAGAGTTGGTGGATGGGGCGATTGATTGGGCTGTAGCGTGTCAGCGATTGCCTGCGTACGATGGTGTTCAGGCCATTGACTAGATATTAGTGATTATTTGAGGCGTGTGAACGCGGGGATTTGATTTTGCAATGATGGGATTGATTGTTTTGTTTTCCGCTATGCAGACTCGACGCGCGCCAGGCACGCCGATGGCCGTGTTTCTCTCGCATGCGCCTGTTGCGCGTCGCACATCGTCTCTCCTTTCTGTCAGCACTCAAGGTTCTCCGCGGACACCGCGCAGTTGTGGCTCTCCTTCCAATTCCGTGTTTGTGCCACCCCCTCCGAACCGGAAGAGCACAGACAGCTGGAACAGCTCGAATGCAGACGATCTCGAGTGCGAGTGGAGCCAGGACCAGCTTCTCCTCCTCTCAAGAGTATGTTTTCTCTTTCTTTCTCCTGCTCTCTTCCTCACTTTGCCAGACGCTAGATGCCCTCCCAGCCCACCTTGTCACTCCCTTCAACGGTGTTCCCCCCTCAAATCTTCTTGATAAAATCGCCCGCGGTGTTTCTCACGCTAAAGGTCCCCTCGACTGGCCCCATTCTCTCCGCGCCACACGTGTTAAACTCATCGAGCTCTCCCGCCTCCGTGCCAAAGAACAGGCCGCCGCTGCCCATCAACGCGACTCAATCGCCGAGGAACCCGAGGACGCGATGGAAATTGAAGCCAGTTACTCCTACACCCACGACGGTAGACAGAAACCTCTGGCAATCGCCAAACGTCCTTTGTATCGCCAGTCGAGTATGGACTTTATGTTGAATGCTGAAGAAACTGACAAAGACAACAATGAACATCTTGCTCGGTCCGTCTTGTTGTCACTCTCCATTGTCACCGCCTTACTTTCCTCCCAGTCTCTCCAGTCAGCTGCAGTCCACTCAGCGCCAGGGTGCCTACCAACCCCCTTTGGTCACTCCTTCCACCCCCAGCTCATCCACGCTCAACTCATTCTCCACCTTCTCTGTACAGCGCCGCAATTTCTGCAGGCCCGCCTCCGTCGTCTCTTCTTCATCACTTTCTATCATCAGCAGTAGCAGCGATGGCATCTGTCCAAACCCTCGGGTTCAGCGTTTGATGCAGGATGATGGTTTCGTTCCTGTTGTTCCGCCCAAGGACTCACCTTCGATCGGTGCCAAGCGTCCACCCTTTTTTGGAGCTTTGGCCCAAGAAGCAAGGCATGCGCATTCGTCCGATCAACACTCTCGCCACAATCCTGGTACTTGTCCATCCTCAGATGAAGAGGAAAGGGTCCGCAATCACCACAAGAAAAAGGCTAGGAAGCACTCAAGCCCGTTGTGCACTAGGGCCACTTCCCCTCCTGATTCTCCTGCTCCGGCAATTCCTGCATTCTCGCCCATCACTACAAGGAAAGGTCACTCTGCAACTGGGGCCGCGAGGGATATCAAAGCTGAGAATAAATCGTCTAAAGAAAGGAAGGAGAACGTCCAATTTTCAGGAAAAGGCAGCAATACCAAACCCTCCACTAAGCTACTCCCCAAGAACCTTCACCGAAACCCCAACATGGTTGGTTCCGAATTACCATTGTCTCTAGATACTCCTTCATTGCGCCCTGCTCGAGTTTCCCAATCACCTCGATCCCCATCTCCCACTCGTAGTGCACCGAGGGTGTTGGGCTCTGCTTTCCGGTCGACTTTTGGTCCTTCTCCGGTTGCCTCTACTTCTCCTAGCAAAGCTCCCTTGGCAAGCCATTCGAATGACGCTAGTGCCAACCCTGACAACTTGAGGGGCAAAACGTTGCGTAGGGTCCGAAGGCTTGCGCCTGCGAGAAGGATTTCGTTTGGGAGTCTTATGCCGTCAGGTCATGAGGCTGATGCTGATGGGGAGGGTGATGGTGAGGAGAGAGGAGGACGTATTGAGCTTGGGAGTGCTTTTCAACTCCACTGATTGCTTTCAAGTCTCGCTTCTCAGTCAACTTTTGCGATGAAACCAAGATCAATTTCAATATCATCTGTATTATCATCTACATCGGCTTCTCCTTCGTTCCTTGCCCCCAGCTTATTCACATATTCTGATTTATCTGCTGACGAACAAACAATTCGTAACTGCTATCCTTCATTCACCGACTTTTTTGCAGTAACGCGCAAACATTGAATACTGTCACTCGTACGTGCAACTGAGCCGAATTGGCGGTTGCTCTGTACCGACACTCCTTTGATGGCTCTGAAATACCTCCACGCTCTCGTTTTTTCTTTTCTCGTGACAAATGTACTGGTCGACCAGGATGTTACTCTTTTGTTCCCTTGGTGAGACTGAAGTGTAAATGCACCCTGACTTGGCGGGGGTATATCTATTTGACAAGATTGATTCCCCCTTTTTTTCGTATCTATCCACACTCCACACTCTCGTTGCATATTCTTTCGTCTTCCTTTCTTCTCTTACATTTACACGCACACAAAGACCAAAGCACTTGATTCTGCGTACATATAAATCGTCATGCTCTCTGGATTTGATTTTTTTCTTCTACTTTTTCACGTTTTTTTTTACTCTTTCTTTTTACTTCCTCAAAGTGTCTTGTTGCACGGATCTAGTTTTCATGTTGGACGAAAGGTTTGTATCATTATCCTATTTTTGCTCATTCAACGTGATGTTTTTTTTTTCTTCTTCTCTTCTCTTCCTTGGTGATAACACACTTTCATTTTTGCGTTCGTGTTTAGTTATGAGAGTTTCCACTGGTCGGTTTCTCTTGTACTTGCACTTGTTCTTCTATCCTTGATGAGCATGTATATAGTCTTTCTTCTTCTTCTTTCATTGGTTTGATGATGTGGAGAAAGGAGGGAGAATTTCGCTTCATTTTTTTTTCTTTTTTTTCTTTTAAAAAAACAGTTTTTCGATATATTATGATGTGAGTATACCTGTTGGGTTGGGTATTCGATACGTTTGTGAATATCTTTTTTTTTCTCTCTACTTACTCTCGCTCGAAACAAATGATACGCTCTTTTTTTAAAAAAAAACATGGAATGTGATCGACGATTTTGTCAAGTGGGACAAAAAATGTCTGTCTTGAGGTTTCTTGTCTATTCAAGGCTCTGCCAACTGGAGTTTGTCGTATGAATGGAACGCAGATGAATTTATAATCTCGAAAGCAAGGGTTTCATGATTAGCGCTGAATGAGTCTCACTCAAAGGCATAATTTGCCATTTGATTGGTTTGCCTTGGGCAGTGGCAAGACACATGTCTAAGCGCCTCTTACGCTTCTGTTGTATTCGGACTTGGGAGAGAGACAATGATGTACTATGCTGAATTATGCCGAAAAAAAAAGAATACACTGAAAGGACACTACTAGTCTACAAGTACAGGCCCTCTGGTGTGCCCTCGTTCTTCCTGTATAGCACCTGTATACCAAGGTATGAAATCTAGGAGGAGTGACAAAGATTCGAAACCATACCTTCTCTCTAGCAGTGGTAAAGTCTTGCTTCGTCACACGCATCCTTCGTTCGCGAAGAGCAAGTAGACCAGCCTCCGTGCAAACAGCCTTGATATCCGCACCCGACAGGTCGTCTTTCATGGTAATAAACTCTTCCAGGTCTACATCATCGCTCAAGCTCATGCGGGAAGTATGTAACCTGTTTTTCAACAAAATCATCAGACACACTCTTTCTACAAGAAAAAAAGACGGGGAGACCTGAAGATATGTCGTTTGGTTTTAACATCGGGCAACGGAAACTCGATTTTTCGATCGATACGACCTGGTCGAATGAGAGCAGGGTCGAGGGTCTCGATTCTATTCGTAGCCATGATAACTTTGACGTCTCCTCTCGTGTCGAAACCATCCAGTTGATTCAAAAGTTCCAGCATCGTCCGCTGGATTTCACGTTCACCTCCGGATGTCGAGTCGTACCTTGAAAAACATTGTCACACCGAACTCCTCAGGGAAAATAATTTTCATCTACCGTTTGGTACCAATAGCATCAATCTCGTCGATGAAAATGATACTAGGCGCGTGTTCCTCAGCGACGCGGAAAAGTTCACGGACGAGTTTAGGTCCATCGCCAAGATATTTCTGGATCAATTCTGAGCCGACGATGCGCAAAAACGTGGCAGAGGTTTGATTAGCCACGGCCTTTGCGAGGAGCGTCTTTCCTGTTCCCGGAACACCATAGAGAATGACGCCCTTTGGAGGCTTTATACCCATTTCTTCGTAGAGTTCCGGATGAGTGAGCGGTAGTTCAACAGATTCCTTGGGGGCTGGGCTCAATCCATCAAACGGAAAAGGGGAGTGGAACGAGAGTCACGACATACTTTGATTTCCTGGATTTGTTGCTCTAGACCACCAATGTCCGCATAGCTCTCTGTGGGCGCCTTGTCGAGTTTCATAACGCTGACCATGGGATCAGCATCATCCTGAAGCACGCCTACGATGGACTGAGTCTTGTGATGTAGCAGAACTTGACAACCGGGTTCAATCAGGTCCTTGTCGACGTAGGACATGATGGATACATAGAATTCAGGTCCAGACGCGGTGCTGATGATAGCATGGTCGTCGTCGATAATTTCCTCCAGTGTACCGATAGCCATCGGACTCCCTCGAAGATCATCAACCTTGGACCTGTCTGCTTCGTTCTTCTCTTCTCGTGTGGTCTCTGGCTTCAAGCGTTCCTGATTGTGGACGAATTCCTCCTCCATGAGCAGATAGTCTTTGATGCGCTCTGACTTGAGTAGTTTGAGCCGGCATCGAGTGGTTGGGTATACAGCTGGGAGTTTGGAAGCTGCTGAAGGACTACGCCTTTTCTTTTTTCCAACGCGAGTTGGGAGAGGAGGTTCCCACTTCTTCTTCTGGGGTTGTTGGTGTTTTTTGTCCTTATCCCCGCCTGGAAGGTCACCAGGGGGCATTCCAGATGGTGCGTTGCCCTGCATTTATTAGGATTAGCGGAACATTAGGAAGATAGTAACGATGAGATGTCATACCATGAATTGTGTAGTGCGTTCGAGTTGTCGATTTGGTGGAAGTCAAGACTTGATGATTAGTACGCGGAGGACGCGTCAGACTTCCTAATCAGGGAATGTGTGACTGGTGTGATCTCGTATATCAAACAGACTACTCAATTACTACTCAATTCTTGTCAAGCTGGGACAATATACCAACTCAGGTCGCCTGGCTTGTGAGATGCTTAGGCAACTGACCTTGGGTCTTATTCTCAGTTATTCTCATCGCGGCCTCAAATTTCTGTCAAGGATTGGACCCTTTTCGTCTGGGACCCATATTTGAGCGTAAACGTAAATTTGAATCTCATGTCACAAGATCAGTCAAAGCTCTTGTTTAGTCACTAGGTGTCTTTATTTTTGCCTGCATCAGGGTACGGGAGCTTTGATTTTTTTCCTTAGCTAGGCTAGCACGGTGTGCTGTGCTCGAAAACATCATAACGATCCATTCCAACATCTGCTTACTTTTGAGCGGGATAAAAATTGGATGATGCCTCGTCACGCCCTTCTATATGTCATGTGTACACAAAGGAAGATTCCGAGGCTATTTGCTTTTTTTCTCTCTTCATTTTTTGCTCAGGGATCTTTTGAAAAAGCTCAATTCATTACATACAATTCTTTTTCTCACATCTTAGTCCAATGTTAAAAAATCTACGATAGAAAAAGAATCATTTCCAGAATTGAGAAATATTCTCTAACATACTTCTCAAGCACCATGTGTAGGGTACCCAATCAGATCAGCAAGTATTGGTCAATCTTTCTTTTTCTCTTCCGTAGGCTCCGTAGATACCTCAGCCGCGAGGCGAGATATTTCTGAAAATGCAGCACGAAGAAGATCGAGATCAGAATCCAGACACTCTGCTCGACTTTTCATCTGACCA